>Ga0268280_1000382_pt1 | contig 39433 bp, 37 predicted proteins | sample saktaG_9_FD_190139 | JGI IMG/M metagenome (GOLD analysis project Ga0268280, IMG submission 190139) | Saline water microbial communities from Sakinaw Lake, British Columbia, Canada - sak_2011_5_24_40m | ecosystem: Environmental > Aquatic > Non-marine Saline and Alkaline > Saline ...
AACATGCTGACCGCCCAGGAGAACAGCGTCACGGTGTTCAGCAAGACCTACACGGCGGCCAACCGCATCAGCGGCTACAACTATGACGGCCGCGGCAACCTGACCCAGGACCAGAGCTTCATTCAGGTCTGGGACAAGCGCAACCGCATGAGCGAAAGCCGGACCGCGATCAATGCGCTGCTTGGCAGTTATGTCTACAACGAGCGCGGCCTGCGCGTCAAGGCCGAGCGCTACGCACAGTCCACGGTGCAGGTGGTGGCGCCCAACGGCGGCGAGAGCTTATACCTGGGCGCCCTGGATACCATCACCTGGAGCGGCATGGGGCTGGCCGGCGCCGTATTGAAGTTGGAACTTCTGGTCAACGGCGAGGTGGCGGGCACCATTGCCGAGAACCTGCCAGGAACGCAGACCAGCTACCAGTGGCAGGTGGGCAAGATGCTGACTGGCTGGGCCAGCCCGGGCAGCGACCTGAAGGTCAGGGTCACGGCCGTGGTGCCGCCGGCGGCCGACGGCACGACCTATTACTTTTATGACAGCGGCGGCAAGCTGCTGGCAGAGTATGACGGTTCAGGAGCCTGTGCAAAGGATTATCTATATTTGGGCGGCAAGATGATAGGGGAGTACCAGCCGGTGACCAGCGCCTACTACTATTATGCTTCCGACCAGATCAACTCCACGCGGATGGTGACCGACTCAACCGGTGCTGTGGTCCATTCGGCGCAGTATGACCCCTATGGCGGACTTTATAAAACCTGGATCGACACCTATCATCCCAAGCCCGGGTTCTCGGGCAAGGAGAGGGAGTTTGGGTCGGAGCTGGATTATTTTGGGGCGAGGTACTACGGGCATAGGCAATACAGGTTCCTGTCGGTCGATCCGATAATAGGCAAGGAAAAAGCAATCACTAATCCTCAATTTTGGAATTTATATGCATATTGTGGGAATAATCCAATAAATACAATTGATCCCGATGGTCTCGACAACTATGTTTTTTATGATCCCAATAATTTCTCATCACAAGCGAAAGCTGAAGCAAAACAATTGAAAGCACTCAACAATGAAACAACACATATGGCTCCTGTTTCAAGTACATCAGAATTTGCTAACAGCTGGAACTCAATGCAAGATCCGACAAATGTAACACTAATTTTCCACAGTGGTGCAGGTGAGGCCAGAATGAATACGATAGCATAGACGCAGGAAACAGCGAATATCTTACAACCAATAAAAGTGGCACAACCCCCAGCGGAGCAAAAGCTATGTACATTGGTAATTTAAACAAATTTAGTATCGAAGCAATAAAATTATATATATGTCATAGTGCAGAAGGGAATAATAGTATGGCTGAGACTTTTTTTTCTACACAAAGTGTTAGTATGGCCACTGGAGCAGAAGGCTATGTGAATTTTAATTGGATATCTAGACACCCAAAGCAATCTACAAAATGGGTTACTTTAATAAGAAGTATTGATTGGATAAAAATTGGAAAGTAGAGGGAACAAAATGAAAAAATATTTACTTTTAATGTTTATTATCCTTTTTGCTATTGTTCTTTTTATTTTATGGAAATATGTTTATTTAGAAATTACTCATTATTTAAAGCTTTATCAAGAATATGAAGTTTATTCAGTAAAAAAAACATCGGGAACTTTATGGTTAATTATTCATTCTGATGAAATGAGAAATAAAATTATAAAAGAATATCAAATTGAAATACCTGAAATTGATTTTAGTAAAAACTATTTATTGATGTCAGATGGAAGGAAAATTCAAGAGATTAAATATAAGTTAAAGAGTCGATATCAATGGCATTACAAATTTCCGATGGGGATAGAAAAATATGATGATAAATATTATCCAAATAAGGTTTTTTTCTATCGTATTAATCGAATATATATTCATCGCAAAAGTGATTAAAATAATGGGAAATGGAATAGGAAGGAATTTGGTCGGTAATTTGATCAATAATTGGGGGAAGTATTGAATTGCGAAACTTCGCATCCTTTTATTGCTCATTACGATGTTGGTAATATAAACAGCCTGACCAACACCACGCCGGTTGCCAACGCCGGCTTCCAGTACGACGCCTTCAACCGCCTGACCAAGGCCACCTATCCGGAAAAGGTCTATGACTATGCCTACGATCCTTTCGGCAACATGCTGACCGCCCAGGAGAACAGCGTCACGGTGTTCAGCAAGACCTACACGGCGGCCAACCGCATCAGCGGCTACAACTATGACGGCCGCGGCAACCTGACCCAGGACCAGAGCTTCATCCAGGTCTGGGACAAGCGCAACCGCATGAGCGAAAGCCGGACAGCGATCAATGCGTTGCTTGGCCGCTATGTCTACAACGAGCGCGGGCTGCGCGTCAAGGCCGAGCGCTACGCGCAGGCTGCGGTGCAGGTGGTGGCTCCCAACGGTGGCGAGGACCATCCACCGACCTTGGTGGCTCAAGTTTGTATATTCATGAGGGAACGGTCTTTTCTATATGAAGATGAAATTTAACCCTGAAGCCCATAAACGTCGATCAATCCGCTTGCCAGGCTATGATTATGCAAAGAGCGGAGCTTATTTTATCACGATATGCACATATAACCGTGAAACATTATTTGGTGAAATCTTAGGGGCTAATGGCGTTGGCCCAAACAATATTTACCCAGAAATGATATACAATGATTTTGGCGAAATTGTTGCTGCTGAATGGTTGAAATCGACAGCAATTCGATCGGAAATTGCAATGGATAGATATGTGATTATGCCCAACCATTTGCATGGCATTGTTTTGATTTACGGTAGGGGCGACCGGCCGGTCGCCCCTACGGAAGAACACCCCGGTCCAAAACCAAAATCTATTGGTGCATTTATTGCTGGTTTCAAATCTGCCGTTACCAAACAAATCAATGCTATCCGCCAAACACCCTATGTGCCGGTTTGGCAACGCAATTATTATGAGCATATAATTAGAAATGGAAATGACATGAAGAAAATTCAGGAATACATTCAGAACAATCCCTCCAACTGGCTGAATGACGAAGAAAATCCCGCAAACATTCACTAATTCACATGGAACCATTGTATCTATATGAAACTTCCGAGTTACTGGTTGACGGAAGCGTGGTCTACTCCGCCCTGTTCGATCCCTACGGCGGTATGAAACAATATATGGTGAACCTTCAGTTTGCGGATTTTCCCTTGACCAGCAGCGAATCGCAGCGGGCGCCGGCCAGGCGGAACTTGAGGATCTCCTGGTATGCGGGCGAGAAATACCATTTCTGCAAATCTTCTTCGCACGGAAAGCGGATGATCACCAGCCGGTCGTAATCCCAGCGGCCTTCCAACATCTGTGGGGGCCTGGTCCACGGCGAGGTATTCGCCGTTGAATTGCTCGAAGACCCGGTCGCAGGCGGTGAGGTACTTCCCGTACTCTTCCTGGTCGCGGATGGCGATCTGGGCGATGAAATAGACGCTCACTTTTGTCTCTCCTGGTGAAAATGATTAAAGGGATTGCCCAAGTACTTTGTTGCCGCGAACACATCGACGATATGGAATTTCATTTTGCGGTTCTTCCCTGGTTTTCTAGTATCTCTTTTCCAAGGAGGATGCGTACAGCGCCTTGGCCAGTTCCGCCACCCGCTTGCCGAGCTTGCGGGCCGTTTCCGCGGTGTCCTTGTCCAGCGGCCCGCTGGCGGCGACGCCGTAGTGGCCCGAGGCGTCGAGGGGATCGCCGACCACGATCATGCCGTAGATCAGCAGCGCCTGGATGATGGACATCATGGTCGTTTCCTTGCCGCCGCTGGGGTGGGCCGAGGTGGCGAAGGCGGCGCCGATCTTGCCGGCCATTTTCTTGCGCACCGTGATCAGCTTGTCGAACACGGCCTTCAGCTCCGCGGCCATGGTCCCGAAATAGACCGGCGAGCCGGCGATGACGCCGGCGGCGGCGCTGAAATCGTCGGCAGTAACCTCTTCGGCTGCTTTCAGTTGGCAGACCGCCCCTTCCACTTCCCCGACTCCCTTGGCCACGGCCTCGGCCAGCGCCCTGGTTTTTCCGGTGCGCGAATAATACATCACAAGTATGTTCATTGTCTGCCTCCTCAAGCTTTTTATCTCAGACAAGGGCTGAGATCTCTTTTTTAAGTTGTGCGATCGTCGGTTCGTTGCGCCTGAAGAACGTCCATTTGCCGATGCGCGTGGCAATCACCAGCCCGGCATCGGCCAGGATGCGCAGGTGCTGCGTGGCCGTGGGCTGCCTGATGCCCAGTTTTTCGGCGATGCGCAGCACGCATACGCCGTCGCGGACCAGGTCGCCGTCCACTTGCGCGGGAAAGTGGGAGACGGGATCCTTCAGCCACGAAAGGACCTGCAGCCGCTTGTCATGGGCCAGGGCCCGGAAGATATTTTTAGCATTAATAGTCATATAGGTATATTACTATGTGAGATGGTGGTTGTCAAGAGAGACAGAAAGAATATTTTTTTGTTGACAAAAACGCTAAAGCGTATTATAATAGTAATACAATGAAAACCGGGAGGAAAAGGCCATGAACCTGACAATCGACGCGAAATCGCCCCTGCCGGTTTACCAGCAGGTCATCCAGGCGATCAAGCTGGAAGTGCTTTCCGGGGGTTTGCGCGACGGCGACCTGCTGCCGTCCATCCGCGACCTGGCCAAGCTGCTCAAGCTCAATCCCAACACCGTGGCAAAGGCGTATTACGCTTTGGAGGCCGAGGGCTTCAGCGAGAACCGCAGCGGCAGCGGCAGCCGGGTCAGGGTCCCCGCCGGCCGCCAGGACTCGCTGCGCCAGGCCATGCTGGAAAGCGAATTCAGGAGTTTCCTGGAGAAGGCCGTATCGCTCGGCTTTACCCTGGAAGACATCAAGCAACTTGCAGAGAGGATCAAAAAATGAACCAAGCGATTGTAGAAATCCGCGATTTGTCACTGGGTTTCTCCCGGAAAAAAGTGATTGACGGCCTGAGCGTCTCCTTTGCCAGGGGGGAGTGGGCGGTGATCGCCGGCCGCAACGGCGTGGGCAAAAGCACTCTGCTGCGCGCGCTGTCCGGCGTGCTGTTGCTCGATTCAGGCCAGGTGATCCGCTCGCAGGAAGCCCCTGCCAATAAGATCGGCTTCATTTCCGACGCCCTCAGCCTGTTCGAGGACTGGACCGTGGAGCGGGCAATTGCCTTCCATTGCCGGGTGTTCGCCATCGGCGAATTCGACGATCGCCTGCTCAAGCGCCTGGGCCTAAGCCAAAAAAACAGGATCAGGAAGCTGTCGGCAGGCGAGCGGGCCATCCTGCACCTTTCGCTGGTCTTGTCGCAGCAGCCGTCGCTGCTGCTGGTCGACGAGGTCATGCACATGCTCGACCCCTATATCCGCGAGCTGTTCATCGAGACCCTGATCGAACACCTGGCCGCCAGCCAGGCCACGGTGCTCACGGTCAACCACACCTTCAGCGAGATAGAAAAAATTCCCGAGCGGGTGCTGGTCATGGATGACGGCAAATTCGTCATCGACCAAAAAAGCGAAGCGCTGCGCGGCCTGATGAAAAAGGTCGTGGCTCCCGGCCCCCTGCCCGCAACCCTGCCCTGTTTTTTCAGCAAGACCGAAGGCATATATAAGGAATATTATATTTACCCGTTCCGCGAGGAGTTGCGGGCGGAACATGCCCTGGATTTTCAGGATATCGCGCTGGCGGAGATCATCAAAGCATTTATCGGAGGCGGTTATGAACAGAAAAGAATGGCTTGAGGTTTCCAAACAGTCATTGTACTTCGTACTGGCCACGACCGGGATGGTCCTGCTGATGGCCCTGCTAAATTTACTGCAAGGCAAGCCCCAGTTCGCGGGTGAAACGATCATCATCATTCTGGGCTTCTGGCTGCTGGTGTTTTCCATGTTCCTGGGGCTTTCGCCGTTCGCCATGGACTCCAAGCAGCGGGGAATGGAATACCTGCTCACCCTGCCCATTTCCCGGCGCCGCCTGCTGTTGATCAAGCTCCTGCCGCGCCTGGCGGCAATAGTTGTATTTTACCTTGTGTTCGTTGTTTTATATGGCCTTCTCGGCAATGACGCGATCGGAGGCGGTTTCACCCTTTTTAGCCTGGCCTATTTTGCCCTGTTCTTCATCTCCTATTCCCTGTCGGTTGTCCATGAGAATTTCATTGTTCAGTCGATATGGGCCGGGATCGCCTTGTGCGGTTACATGGTCCTCTGCCTGTTCATCTGCGTCCTGGGCTTCGGCTGGAAATTCGGCATGCCGTCATCTTGGCTGGGCCCCAGGCCTTGGCTGGACCTAAACTACGATGTCTCCAGCTTGCTCACGGCCATCGCCGTTTCCCTCTTGCTGGCGGCGCCCTTTGTGATCTCTTTATTCCTGGCCTTCAAGAAATTCGACCTGAAACCGGCCCGGGCCTTCAACCGCCGTCAATTGATGTTGTTCATTCCCCTTCTGCTCCTGGCCATTGCGGCTTCCCTGGGGGTCACCTACTTCGTGCAGAAAAGTTCCGCCTATGACGAATCGTTCTATTATTTCCTAGAGAACCGGCAGCTGTTGAAAAAAGGTTGGCCGGGGAAATTGACCCTCCATGAAGAAAACCGGCAACGCCGGCTCGATACCAAGCAGAGTTTCATGTGGGATTGGAATGTGTTCGAAGCGCCCGGGAAATTGTTCCTGACAGCCTATGATGTGCAAGATAATTCTGCGGCTGTCATTCGCCTGAATCTGGACGATCTCGCCTGGGATACCGTGCGCCGCATCCCGCATGACTATTTGGCCAGCAATGCATTTTCCGCCTTCCGGCAATACGGGCAAAACCTGGTTTTTCTGCAGCGAAGCCGTGAAGAGGCCAAAAAGGCGGGCATGCAACCAGCCGTGCCAATGAAAAATGTCCGCCTGGAACTGGTCGTGATCGATATGAACAGCGAAAAGTCCAAGATAATTTCCTATCAAATCCCCCCATTCCCAATTAGGTATTATCCCGTTATTTTTGCCCATGACGAGATCGACGGCCGGCAGTTCTGGCTGGTCGGCAACCAGAAGGCAAATATCTACAGACTTTGGGAAGACGGCCAGGCCGAGGATCTCGGTTTTTCGCAAAAGGTACCGGCTTACTTCGGGCACCTGCTCTTCTCCCATTCCGGTAAAGCGCTTGTCATTCGCCGGCTGCCGGCCAACGGCAGCGAAACGGTCAAGGAGATCGACGGCGAATTTCAATTTGGCGGTTTTTTTCAAAGTAGAATGGATACCGGGAATGCCAGGGAAATTTATGGCAAGCGGGACAAGCGCATTGTCCGCCTCGACCTGGACACGTTGACCATGGACGATGTCGGGCCTGAACGCGGTCAGATCTTTTTCATTTCGCCGGGCGATTTTTTTTACAGCGAACATGAAGCTTGGCCCTTGGCCCATGGTAAACCTGACAAGTGGAGAAAAATTTACCGTTTGCAGGACGGTAAAATGGTTTTTCTCAAGCAATTGAATTTCCACGGCCCGGATTTCGGATACGTATGGATTGATAAATCCGGGGTCACTTTACGGGAAAATCGCAGGACCAGGCTTTTCGCCTTTCCCGACTTGAGGGAATTGAAATTCAAAAATTTGAATTGATTGTCCCGGAATGAAAAAGTAAAAACAAGGTTCGAACCACTCGCTTGCAAAAGCGCCTTCTCCATCCTATAATCCTGGTTTGAAAAATCCAGGAGGACGCATGAAACTTCAAATCAAGATCATTTTGCTTCTGATAGGGTTGGCGCTGCTGGCCGCGGCCATTTGGGCCGCCGGCCAAGGCGCCGCCGCCGGCGACGAAGACGCTTTCCGCAAATTTTTGAAAACCTACGAGGCCAAAGTCATTCCCCTGAGCCGCAACACCGCCCTGGCCGGCTTCCAGGCCTCGATCAGCGGCAAGGACGGGGATTACCGGCGTTCGACCGCCTTGCAGATCCAATTGAGCAAGGCCCATGCCGATGCCGGCGAGTTTGCCGAGCTGAAACGCTGGCGCCAGGCCGGGCGGGTGCACGAACCGCTGCTCAAGCGGCAGCTGGAAATCCTTTACCACGCTTATCTGGAAAACCAGATCCCGGCCGCGCAGATGGAGCAGATGGTTACGCTGCAGGGGCAGATCGAACAGAAGTTCAACACCTTCCGCATCCAGCTGGACGGCCGTGTCCTGAGCGACAACGACGCCGAGGCCATCCTGCGCGGCTCGACCGATTCCGGCGAGCTGGAAAAGGTCTGGAAGTCGAGCAAGGAGATCGGCCGCCTGGTCGCCCCCGATATCCTGAAGTTGGTGCGTCTGCGCAATGCCGCCGCCCGCCAGCTGGGATTCGCCAATTTCCAGCAGATGCAGCTGCAGCTGGACGAACAGGACCCCGGGCAGATCGAAGCCCTTTTCGATGAACTTGACGAGTTGACGCGCGGCGGCTTCGCCGTCCTGAAACATGACATCGACGCCTTCCTGGCGGTGCGCTGCGCCATCGCTCCCGGGCAGCTGCGGCCCTGGCACTACCAGAACCGCTTTTTCCAGGAGGCGCCGGTCATCTACCCGGTGGACCTCGACTCGTATTACAAGGACAGGGACCTGGTGGCCATGGCCAAAACCTACTACGAAAGCATCGGCCTGAACATCGACGACGTAATCGAGCGCAGCGACCTGTTCGAAAAGCCCGGGAAATACCAGCATGCCTTTTCCAGCGACATCGACCGCGCCGGCGACGTGCGCGTGTTGTGCAGCGTCAAGCCCGACTCCTACTGGATGAACACGCTGCTGCACGAGTTCGGCCACTCGGTCTATGCCAAGTTCAACGATCCGGCGCTGCCCTGGCTGTTGCGCGACGCCGCCCACGCCTTCACCACCGAGGCGGTGGCCAACCTCTTCGGACGCTTCGCCGCCTCGCCTTCTTGGCTGCAGGCCATGGCGGGCGTCACGGCCGCCGAGGCCGGGCGCATCGCCGGGGCCAGCCGCGACTCCCTGCGCCTGCAGCAAATGGTTTTCAGCCGCTGGGCCCAGGTGATGTTCCGCTTCGAAAAGAGCCTGTACGAGGATCCCGGCCAGGACTTAAACCGCCGCTGGTGGGAACTCGTTGAAAAATACCAGCTGCTGAAGATGCCTGCCGGCCGCGACGAACCCGACTGGGCCGCCAAGATCCACATCGCCCTCTACCCCTGCTATTATCACAACTACCTGCTGGGCGAACTCCTCGCTTCGCAGCTTTATTACCACATCGCCGGCCCGGTCCTGAAAAGCCCCGACCCGGAAGACCAGTGCTTCGTCAAGCGGCCCGAGGCCGGCCGTTTCCTGATCGAGAGGGTGTTCAAGCCGGGCATGCGCTGGCCCTGGAACGAGATGATCGAACGCGCCTGCGATGAAAAACTGACCGCCAAATATTATGCCCGGCAATTCGTGGGGGTGGACGCGAAAACGCGCTGACCTGCAGCCTCCAGGATCTGTTTTGCCCGCAACAAAAAACCTTAAAAAATTATTTTCGAAACTTTTTCCGCCTTCCCGGCATCTTGAAGGGTGAAAAGCATTTTATGAGGAGGTCACAATGGATAAATTAAAGAAACTGAACGGCTCAGTGAAGACGGCGCTGACCGTGGTCATGGTGCTGGCATTGGCCGGGACCCTGGCTCTTTTGGCCGCAGAAAAGAGCGAACGCGGTTTTCTCGGCGTTTCGGTGCAGCGCCCGGACAGCGCCCAGCGCGACAAGCTGGGCATCAAGTACGGTGTGCTGGTGGTGGGCATCGAAAAGGAAAGCGCGGCCGCCAAGGCCGGCATATTGGAGGATGACGTCATCCTGTCGGTCAACGGCGAGAAGATCCGCGAAACGCAGTCCCTGACGGATATCATTCGCGAACTGGCGCCGGGCAGCGCGCTGAAGATCGGCCTCTGGCGCGACGGCAAGGCCCTGGAGGTCAAGGCGGTCCTGGGCAAGTACGAGCGCCCCAAGCGCATCACCTGGCATGGAGTCAAGGCGCCCAAGGTCATTCGTTCCAGGGCCTTCCTGGGAGTGAACTTGCTGGAAATGGAGGCCGACCTGGCCGCTTATTTCAGCACCAAGGCCGGCGAAGGTGTGCTGATCACCGGGGTGGAAAAAGATACCCCCGCGGCCAAGGCCGGGCTGAAATCCGGCGACGTCATCGTGCAGATGGCCGGCAAGCCTGTCAAGGACAGCAAGGAAATTCATGAAGCCCTGGCGGATTTGAAAAAGGGCGACAGCGTCGCCATCACCGTGGTCCGTCACGGCAAAAAACAAACGCTCAAGGCCGAACCGGATTTCGACCGCCAGCAGCGGGTTTTTCGCATATTCAGCGGCGACAAGGACATTGAAATCGAGCATCTCGAACTCCCGGAACTGAACATCCGCATTCCGGAGATCCATCTGCAAGCGCCCTGTCCGCCCGATGTGCCGGACGTAGACGAGATCACGGAAAGGGTCCATGAAAAGTTGGACAAGGTCCTGTTCAAGGTAGATGAGCGCCTGAAAAAGCTCGGCGAAGATTACTGGATCTGATCACATTCCTACCTCCTGTTCGCGAGGGACAGGCTTCGGCCTGTCCCTTTTTTTTTGCGTTTGCAGGCTTTGCAGGAGCTTGGTCTTTATTTGCGCATGGAAAAGAAGCGCAGGGGATGGAAGGGGTCGCGTGCCGAAGGGATCGGCAGCGGGTAGACCTTCTCCCTGGTGCCGGCCACTTCTTCGAACGAATAAAAAGCGTCGGGTTGGGTTTCACGGATCAGGGCCTGGACCTGCTGCAGGTGCTGGCGGCGGATCACGGTGAAGATGATCTCCACCGGCCCGGTCGCGCCCTGGCCCGGGACCGAGGTGAAGCCGAAATTCAACTTGCGCAGGCGCCGGCGCAATTCACCGCTGGGCGAGGCGGTGATGACGCGCAGCAGGACGGTGCCCAGGGAGAGTCGCCGTTCCAGGATCTGACCGATGATGGTGCCGGTGGCGAAGCCCGCCGCGTAGGCGATGTAGGCCACCGGGTGCGAAATCGTTTTCATGATCTGGCTGATGGCCAGAAGCCAGATCAGCACTTCAAAGAAACCCACCAGCGGCGCCAGCCAGCGGATGCCGCGCGAGATGGCGGCGATGCGGATGGTCTGCAGGGTGACGTCGATGACCCGGGCCAGAAAGATCAGCAGGGGCAGGATGACCCAGATAAAAAGGGATGTTTGCGTGAATGATTGTTCCATATTTTATTTTAGCAGATTGACAGTCCCCTGTAAACCGTGTATTTTGGAGGCGGACCCGCAGGCAAGGAGAATGAAATGAAAAAAAACATGCAGCTGAAGGTGTTGAACGCCCTGCTGATGCTGCTGATGGTGTCGCAGGCCTTGTCGGGATTCTTCCATGACAGGCTAAGTGAAGAGATTTTCGAACATATCCATATCGTGGGTGCCGTCCTGATTGTCATCGGCGTCATCCTGCATCTGGTGCTGAACTGGGGCTGGGTCAGGCTGAATTATTTCAAAAAACGCAAAGAAGTCTGAAAGGCCGATGGCCGCCGAAACAGGAAACTTCGTAAATAGCTGGAAAACCGTCAAGGCATTCTGGCTGGGCCTCGGTTTCATCATGATCCTGTTGCTTGGCGCCATTGATTACTATTCCGGCTTCGAGTTTTCGTTTTCCATTTTTTATCTGGCCCCCATCGTGCTGGTGACCTGGCGGGTCGGGAGAACGCCGGGGCTGGTATTTTCCTTTCTGGGGGCGCTGACCTGGTTCGCGGCCGACGCGGCTTCCGGGCACCTGTATTCCAGCGCCTTGATTTACAGCTGGAATACCATCATGCGCCTGGGTTTCTTCCTGATCATCAGCACGCTGCTGGCCGTGCTCAAAAAAGAATTGCAGCTGCAAAGGGAGTTGGCGCGTCAGGATTTTCTGACCGGTACGGCCAATCCCCGCTATTTCTACGATATCGTCCAGATGGAGATCCATCGTGCCCGGCGCCACGGGCGCCCCTGCAGCGCGGCCTACATCGATCTGGACAATTTCAAGGCCGTCAACGACCGCCTGGGCCATCAGGCCGGGGACAATGTCCTGCGCGTCGTCGCCGATTGCCTCAAGGCAAACGTGCGCGTGATCGATACCGTGGCCAGGCTCGGCGGCGACGAGTTCGTGCTCTTTCTACCCGAAACCGAACAGAAGGGGGCACGGACGGTCCTGACGAAAATCCGCCGCTGCCTCACCGGGGCGATGGAGCAGAATGACTGGCAGGTCGGTTTCAGCATCGGCGTGCTGACCTTCCTCTCCATGCCGTCCACGGTCGATGAAATGATCCGCCTGGTCGACGGCTTGATGTACGCGGTCAAGCAAAGCGGCAAGAACGACACCAGGTTTTCATCCTATTCTTTTGAATCTGCGGGCGATCCGTGATAGGCTGGAGCCATCGTATTTTCACGAAACAAGCTTTTATGAAAAAGGAGGGGACATGGGAAAAAAAATATTTTTGATGTTGTTCCTGTGCTCATTATTGCTGAACGCCCACGCGCCGAAAGCGATTGAGCTGGGTTACAATTTGGAAACCGCGACGCTGAGCGTCAAGGTCCTGCACAAGGTGAGCAACCAGGAAAAGCACTATATCAAAAAGATTGCGGTCTATAAAGGTGATGAGCTGCTAACCGAGAGAACCTATGAGCGTCAGGAAACGGCCACGAGCCAGGAAGAGATCTTCCTGTTCATCGACGAGCCCCTGAAAAAGGATGACGCCGTTACGGTCAGGGCCTATTGCAATATCATGGGCAAGAAAAGCGTGGAATTGAAGTGGGAATAACCTGACGGTACGGCCTCGACTCGCATGACTGTCCTGGTTATCCCCAATTATTTTGATCGGGACGGTGTTACCTCAAAAATACTGACCGAAGCAAAGGCCCTCGCCGAGTTGGACGTTCGCCTGATCATCGTTGTGCCGAGGAATCCGCTTGCCAAGGCGGATATCACCTCCAGGCCCTGGGTCTGCAGTACATTTTTGCCCTGACCCATTTTCGCACGCCGTTAAAAAACCGCTTTTTTTATTTTGTCCGGCGCTCTTTTCCCAGCCAGTAGCGGAGCACGGCCGCCGTCAAGGCCAAGCCTCCCAGCACAATGACCTCACGCAGCGCCGCTGCCAGATTGTGGCGGTTGAAAAGGCTGATAAAAAAATCATTGGTGGCTGACGAGCGGATAATGTTGATGAAGAAAGGCTTGGCGGTGATGAAATACTGGCTTGAAAAGGGCCAGAAAAGGGGCAAACCGTATGGGGCGGCGAAATCCCAGGCGAAAAAATCCAGTAGCAGGTGCGAACTGAAAACCAGGAAAATTGCGGCGGCGCGGGACCAGAAAGGCTGTTTTTTGAGGTAAAAAAAACAACCGCCGGCGGCGGCGATGGCCAGGGCGGCGCCTACACTGTGAAAAATTCCGTGATGATACAGGTTGGGATGGCCCAGGATGATTCCAGGCAGGAAATCCGCGTCAGGCAGGTTGGCCAGGAACACGAAAAAAATGGCATCATGCCACCTGTTCATGAAAAAGAAACCGCGTCGGACCTGGGCGCAAGCAAGCCCCGCCAGAGTGTGTCCGATGGGCAGTGGCATGGATTACCGGGGCTGGATCTGCTCGAGCAGGCGCTCGCATTCCTGTTGCCAGCGCCCGTCGTTCCAGGAAAACAGGGATCGCAGGCGGGGCAGCAGCTCCACGACGCATCGGCGGTTTTCGCCCAACCCGGTGCGGCGGAAGACAAGGTCATCCAGATGGACCACGGCCTCCTCTTCGATCAGGGACTTGAGGCCGGCAAAGTCATCTTCTGCCGCTTCCTGCCAGTCATATGCGAAAAACCAGCGTCCGGAGTTCGCAGCAGCCGGCGGCGAGATTTTTTTGACCTTGCAACCAGGGAATACTTTTTTCATGGTTTTTTCCGCTACCAGGCGCGAGGTTGTGTATTTGACTCCGGAGACGCTGAACAATCCCGCCGGGCCTCCCTGGGTGCCGTGATCAAGGATCATCTCGCGCCCGGATAGTTTGCCGGTCGCCGTGGCGGGCAGGATCCCGGCATACACATGTTCGATGTCTTTTTCAGTCAGCAACAACTCGGGGACCGCATCGTTCATGTTGGCGATGAAATCCAAGATGTCTTCCGGCCGCGGCGCGGGATTTTCATTTTCGGCTGCAACCGGAATTTCAGCTGTACCGGCCAGCAGGCGGCCTTTCCAGTTATGGACGAAATAGGTGTGGTCGGGGCGGCCGGGGGGGATCAGGGCCAGGGCGTATTCGCTCAACGCCTTTCTTTTAAAGAGAATGTTGAAAAGCAGCAGACGGTTGCGCAAGAGCTGGGGATAGTCCCGGTCAAATTTCCTTGCCAGCTGACGGCACCAAGGCCCGGTGGCGTTGATGACGATGGGAGCGCGGAATTCAAAACGCTGGCCGCTTTGGTTGTCGCTGGCCAGGACTCCACCCACCTTGCCGTGATGCAGGAGCAGGTTTTTACCCTGCACATAGTTGAGGGCGGTGGCTCCCAGGTCACATACCCAACGCAAAATCTCCATCAGCAAGCGCTGGTGTTCGGGCGCGGCGGCGTCGTACCACAGGGCACTGGCCTGCAAGTCCTTGGGGTCAACCTGGGGGAAAGCGTTCCGGGTAAAACGCTTGCCGACCACTTTTCCCTGCGGCAGGCATTTGGCAGTGGCGACGCCAGCATTGCGCTTCAGCCCCAAGCAATCGTTGAGCCGCAGGCCGGCGCGCATGATGCTCGCGCGTTTGAGTCCGCGGCCGTAAAGCGGCATCAAACAGGGCAGTACCTGGACCAGGGCCGGGAAGTTGGCCAGGAACCAGCGCCGCTCAGTGACCGACTCGAAAAACCTTGCCAGGTCGAGCGACTGCAGGTAGCGCAGGCCGCCGTGAACTGTGCGCAAGTGGTTCAAGCTGGTGGCGCCGCCGAAATCATCTTTTTCCAGCAGCAATGCCCGTTTGTCGCGCCGGCCGGCTTCCAGGGCCAGCATGATCCCGTATATGCCGCCGCCGATGATGATCAGGTCGAACGGGGATGCGGCCGCTGCGGATATATCTCTGGCAATGATGGCCATGGTTGTTCTTCGATCCTCGCTTTTCGCCGGCCGGGCCGGGTTCATCTGATTTTTTTTATTCTCGGGCCGGATGAGGCGGGAATTGCTCCCGGGGTGACAAATTCACTCTGACGTCCGCCGCGGTCAAAAGTTTGGACACGGAAATAAAGCTGGGGCAGGAAAGGAAAAAGATTGAAAGTGCAATAGCTGTCCGCCGCATCCAGGGAATAATCCAGCTCCCCGGGCTGGAAACCGAATTCAACGTGGAAGTGGTCGAAATCGGATTCGTAATTGGGGCTCCATGACGCCGTTCGCTTCAGGGTGCTGGCCGGATCGATCAGGATTATATTTTCCGGGGGCTGGGGAGGAAATTTGACCAGGACTGGGGAAAAAAGGGAAGCGATCAGCTGGTGCCCTGCCGCATTGGGGTGGTTGCCCTTGCTGACATTGGGGATGACGTGTTCCAGAAGCTCTTTCCAGCCATCCGGGGGATTGGTGTTCATGAAAGCGCTCAGGGGGTCGATGCAGGCGACGTTCTTTTTTTTGGCCAGGGCGGTGATCCCGTTACTGAGGGCATACAGGTTGGCCCAATAATAATCATAAGTGGAAAAATGGGCCTTGCTTGGCGTCAGGGTGGAGGCGATGACCCGCATGCCGCGGGCCTTGGCGGCGTTAATGATATAGCCCAGGTTTTCCAGCGAACTGTCAATGGAAAAGTCAAGAGAAATGACGTCGTTGACTCCCAGCATCAGGAGGAAATAAAATCCCGCGTTCTCGTTCAGGTTCCGGTCGATGCGTTCCGCCCCGTCCAGGGTGCTGTCGCCCGGAACTCCCAGGTTGACGAAAGACGAGGCACCGTAGAAATCAGCATAGACGGGATCAGCCAGGAGGTTTTGCATCTGGGTCAGGTAGCAGATTTCCAGGTGCTGCTCGCCCTCGACCTCACCCCAGGTGACGCTGTCGCCGAAGCCGATATAGGTGTTGTAATAGTCAGGAGACACCGCGGCGGCGCTTTGTTTCTGCCGGGCGGAAAACGGCTCTTCCTCCAGCAGGAAACTTTTCCGCGAGCGGGGATCGAAGCCATAGCGGTATCGCTCCCGGAGGGAACGGGTCTCGATCTCCAGCCGGCCCTCTTTTTCCAGGAGTTGGAAGCCCTTTTCCGAAAACGGTGTCTCTGTCAGCGCCGTAAGTAGATCCTTTTCCGGTTCATAATAGAATATATCATCGTTATTTGAGTGGTTGCCCAGGAATAGCAGGCCTTGCAAGTTATTGTTTTCTTCAATAATTTCCGGCAAACCGAAAAATGAAAATCCTGTCAGCGGCAATAGGCGGCTGCGGTTGAGGCGATAGTCGTAAAAAGCCAGGCAGATGGTCTTTTGCCGGTAATTCAGCCAGAAAACATAAAAATTATTTTGGCCGCAACGGGTTCCCAGCAGGATGTTTTCACCGCGCATCCCGGTGCTGAGATTAATAATAGAGCGCCCTTTCTGGAGGGTAAGATCGGCTTGGCCCTGCGAAAAAACAGCTTCCAGAGAGTATGTTCGTCCACTGAATTCAAAATTTTCCAGAAAAACGCGGTCCCGGGAGAATAGCCCCGGAGCCGCCGCAACGATGATAAGCAGGAAACAAATAGCAATCTTGATGCGAGTGTTCATGGTGATTCATTTTATTTGAATTCCCCGCGCTTGTCAATCGCGGCCCGGCCCGATTCAGCCTTATACTGCCGCTGTTCAACCGAGCTTGAGCTTGCGGTAGTGGATGCGGTGCGGGCGGTCGGCTTCGTGGCCCAGGCGGCGGTGGCGGTCGGCCTCGTAGTCGGAGTAGTTACCCTCGAACCAGTAGACCCGGCTCTCGCCCTCGAAGGCCAGGATATGGGTGGCGATGCGGTCCAGGAACCAGCGGTCGTGGGAGATGACCACGGCGCAGCCGGCAAAATCGTCGAGCGCGTCTTCCAGGGCGCGCAGGGTGTTGACGTCGAGGTCGTTGGTCGGCTCATCGAGCAGTAGCACGTTGGCCTCGGCCTTGACGATGCGCGCCAGGTGCAGCCGGTTCCTTTCGCCTCCGGACAGCACTCCGGCCTTTTTCTGCTGGTCGCCGCCGGTGAAGTTAAACCAGGAGGCGTAGGCGCGGGCGTTGACCAGCTTGCCGCCCAGCATGAAGGTCTCCTGGCCGCCGCCGATCACTTCCCAGACCGGTTTGTCTGGGTCGACTGTGGCGCGTTCCTGATCGGCGTAGGCCAGCTTGGCCGTTTCGCCGAGACGGATGGTTCCGCTGTCGGGATTTTCCTGGCCGGTCAACAGCCTGAACAGGGTGGTTTTGCCGGCGCCGTTGGCGCCGATCACGCCGACGATGCCGGCCCGGGGCAGGCTGAACGATAAATTTTCAAAGAGCAGCTTATCGCCGTAGGATTTGCCGATGGCGTTGGCCTCGATCACCATTTCGCCCAGACGCGGGCCCGAAGGGATGTATATCCGGGCTTCCTCGATGCGCACGGCCTTGTCGGCGGCGAGCAGTTTTTCGTAGGAGCTGAGCCGGGCCTTGCCCTTGGCCTGGCGGGCCCGCGGCGACATGCGCACCCATTCCAGTTCGCGCTCCAGCTGCCGCTGCTGGCGCCCCGAAGCCTTGGCTTCGTTGGCCAGCCGCTGGTGTTTTTGCTCAAGCCAGGAAGAGTAGTTGCCTTTCCAGGGGATGCCTTCGCCGCGGTCGAGTTCCAGGATCCATTGGGCCACGTTGTCCAGGAAATAGCGGTCATGGGTGACGGCAATGATCGTCCCCTTGTATTCCTGCAAGTGGTGCTCCAGCCACTGTACCGATTCGGCGTCGAGGTGGTTGGTGGGCTCGTCGAGGAGCAGGATGTCCGGCTCTTGCAGCAGCAGGCGGCACAGGGCCACGCGCCGCTTCTCGCCGCCGGACAGGGTCGTCACCGCGGTATCAGCCGGCGGGCAGCGCAGGGCGTCCATGGCGTTTTCCAGGCGACTGTCCAGGTTCCAGGCGTCCATCTCGTCGAGCTTCTCCTGGATGGCGGCCTGCTTGGCGATCAGTTTTTCCATGGCGGCTTCGTTTAAAGAGGGATCGGCGAAGCCCTCATTGACGCGGTCGAATTCGGCCAGCTTGTCCAGGATGGGCTGCACTGCTTCGGAAATGACTTGTTTGACGGTTTTGTCCGGGTCCAGCTGCGGCTCCTGCTCCAGGAAGCCCAGCGAGTAGTCGCGGGCCGGTATCACTTCGCCCTGGAAATCCTGGTCCACGCCGGCGATGATCTTCAGTAGGCTGCTCTTGCCCGAACCGTTCAAACCGAGGACGCCGATCTTGGCGCCATAATAAAAGGAAAGGGAGATGTCCTTTAGCACCTGGCGGTGCGGCGGGTGGATGCGGCTGACTTCGGACATGGAAAATATGATCTGCTTGCCTTCACCTTGGGCCATCTTCACTCCTGTTTATTCCGGAATTGACGTTTCTATTATTAGTACGAACGGCGCTGGTCGTGCCGGGAGCGGCCGCTGGGGCGGCTGCTATGGGGACGTCCCCCCTGGGGGCGGCCGCTGTGCGACTTCCCGGGGCGCTGGCTGCGGCCTGCCGGGGCGCCAGACCTGGACTTGAAGATCAGACCTCGGCTCCTGTCGCGCAGGAACATGTCGTCCTCGGGGAACACGACCGGAATCTTGGCGTTGATCAGTTTCTCGATCCCTTCGAGGTTGGCGATGTATTTTTCGCAGGCCAGGGTCACGGCCTTGCCGCTTTTGCCGGCGCGGGCGGTGCGGCCGATGCGGTGCACGTAGTTCTCACTCTCTCCGGGCAGGTCATAGTTGACCACCATGTCCAGGCCCTCGATGTGCAAACCGCGGCCGGCCACGTCGGTGGCTACCATGAACAGCACCTTCCCCGACTTGAAATCGTCGATGATGCGTAGGCGCCGGCTCTGGGCCAGGTCGCCGGTCAGGAACTCGTTGGGGAAGCCGTTGAGTTCCAGGCGGCGGCTCAAGCGCTCGGCGTCGCACTTCATGTTGGTGAAGAACAGTACGCTTCTGGGATTGTCCCGCTTCAGTATGCCCAGCAGCAGGTTGATCTTTTCGCGGCTGCCAACGTGGTAGAGTTCCTGGGTGATCGTGTCCACGGTCATGTTTTCCGGGGTGACCGATATCTTTTCTGGTTGGTTCATGTATTCACGGGCGATCTGCAGCGCCGGTGCCGAAAGGGTGGCGCTGAACAGCATGGTCTGCCGGTACTGCATGGCCGAAACCCGGCGCAGGATTTTGCGGATGTCGGGCAAAAAGCCCATGTCGAAGAGGCGGTCGGCTTCATCGATGACCAAAAAACCGACATTGCGCATGCTCAGTGTGCCTTTCTGCTCCAGGTCGAGCAGGCGGCCCGGAGTGCCGACCATGATGTCCACGCCCCGTTTCAGCAGCGCCTCCTGGCGGTTGTAGCCCACGCCGCCGTAGAAACTGCCCACTTTCAGATTAAGGTGGCGGCCTATAAGCTTGGCCTCGGCCTCGATCTGCACGGCCAGCTCGCGGGTGGGCGCGATGATAAGCGCCTTGCGCCAAGCGGCGGCCACGGCTTGCTGGCGCTGAAAAATGGTGATCAGGAAAGCGGCGGTCTTGCCTGTGCCGGTCTGCGACTGCACGGCCACGTCGCGGCCCGCCAGGGTGATGTCCAGTGTTTTTTCCTGGACCGGGGTCAATTCCGTAAATTTCATGTCGGCAATGCCCCGCAGCAACTGGGGGCTGAGTTGTAACTGTTCAAAATTCATTTGGTTAAAATCCTCTTTTCTTTTGATTGATTAAGCGGTTAAGAATCATGCTTGGGAGACTGAAGATAAACTCTAATCGGTCTGTTTGTTGCAAAGCCCTAATCTCTTAATATAAAAGGATAACGCAAAACGGCAGTTTTGTCAATAGAAGGGCCATAAGCTAGCATATTAGAAGTAATGAGGTAAAGGGGTAAAGAGGTAAAGTGAACAAGGAATCGATGAAATATTTCTGGTTACCACTTACCTCTCTACCTCTCTATCCCGCTACCTCTATTTTGTTCTGCGCCTTGTAATATTTTCCCAGTTATGCTAAAAGGGTTCAATGAAAAAAAAGCTTGCGTCCATAGTCATTCCGGTCTTTGACGAAGCTGAAAACGTCGCCATTCTTCATGGAGAGATCGCCGCCGTGGTCAAGAACCGGCCTGAGGATTATGAGATCATATTTATCGATGACGGAAGTTCCGATCATTCCCTGGCCGAATTAAAAAAGATCCGCGCCGGCGACCCGCGGGTCAAGATCATCAAATTCCGTAAGAATTTCGGGCAGAGCGCCGCCATTTCCGCCGGCTTCAAATACTCCAGCGGTGAGGTGGTCGTGGCCATGGACGCCGACCTGCAAAACGACCCGGCCGACATCCCCCTGCTGGTGGACAAGGTGAACGAGGGTTTCGACATCGTCAATGGCTGGCGCCGCGACCGCCATGACAAGTGGCTGACCCGTAAGGTGCCATCTTTTTTCGGCAACAAGCTCATCTCCTGGATCACCGGCATCAAGCTGCACGATTACGGCTGCACTTTGCGCGGCTTCCGCAGCGATGTGGTCAAGAATATGAAACTTTACGGAGAGATGCACCGCTACATCCCGGCCATCGCCTCGCGCATGGGCATCAAGTCGACCGAGATAATCGTCAACCACCGCCAGCGCAAGTTCGGCAAGTCCAAGTATGGCCTGGGCCGGACCTTCCGCGTGGTGCTCGACCTGATCTCCATAAAATTTCTTCTGGCTTATTCGCACCGCCCCCTGCAGATCTTTGGTGGCGCCGGCTTGCTGATGATCCTGGCCGGAATGGTCAGCGGCGCTTACCTTACCTATACCAAGTTCGTTCTGAACCAGGGCATTGCCGGCCGGCCTTTGCTGTTCTTCACATTGTTGATGGTATTCCTGGGCTTTCAAGCCATTTCACTGGGGCTGCTGGCCGAGATGCTCTCGCGCATTTACCATGAGGGTTTGGACAAAAACGAATATTCCATCCGCGAATTCATAGGGTTTGAAAATGAAAATATTGATGATCGCCCCCGAACCCTTTTTTGAACCGCGGGGAACACCGTTTTCCGAATATTTCCGCATTAAAGCCCTGGCCGCCCTGGGCCATACCGTTGACTTGGTCACCTATCCATTCGGCCAGGACAAGGAAATTCCCGGGCTGCGGATTTTCCGCTGCTGGCGCCCGCCCTTGATCAGGGCGGTAAAAACCGGGCCGTCCGCAGCCAAGCTGATCCTGGATTTTTTTCTGTTTTTAAAAGTGCTGCGCCGGCTCTTTGTTGGGAAATACGACCTGATCCACACCCATGAGGAAGGAAACATCATGGGTGTCGCCTGCCAGAAGCTGACCGGGATTCCCCATTTGTACGACATGCATTCCTCGCTGGTCCAGCAGATGGATAATTTCCAGTTCACGCGCTCGAGAATTGTGATTCGTCTATTCAGGATCATCGAAAACATCTCTCTGAAAAACGCCGCCGCGGTTATTGTGATCTGCCGCACCTTGTATGACCACGCCGCCGGCATCACCGCCGCGGCCAAGCTGACCCTGATCGAAAACTTCATGGATGACCGTCCAGCGGCCAGCGACCCGGAAAAACTGCTGCGCTTGAAAAGAGAGGTGAACCCCGACGGGAAAAAGATCGTCATGTATACGGGCACCCTGGAGCCTTACCAGGGCATTCCCCTGTTGCTCGACAGTTTAAATTTTTTGAGCGACGATTTCCGTCTGGTGCTGATCGGGGGCAAGGCACACCAGGTGGAGGAGTTGGGCCGCCGCTTGCAGGCCCTTGGATTTACCAAACGGGTGCTGTTGCTGGGACAGAAATCCGCCGCCGAAATTCCTTATTACTTGCAAACGGCTGATATTCTTGTCTCCCCGCGTACCCTGGGCACCAACATTCCGCTGAAGATCTATTCCTACTTGGCCAGCGGAGTGCCGGTTGTGGCTACCGACCTGCCTACCCACACGCAAACCGTCACTCCCGACCTGGCCATTTTGGCTGCCCCCGCCCCCGGACCCTTTGCCGCCGGGATCGACTTGGCTGCAGGTCCGCAGGGGCGCAAAGTCGCCGGCCAGGCTCGGGAACACTGCCTGAAACACTACACCCGTGAACGTTACCTGGAATTGGTGGCCGAAGCGCTGGCCAAAGCCGTTCCCGCTGCTGCGACCGCCAAGACCTGAACCATTGAAGGCAATTTTATCGTGGGCGCGATTGACAAAAAAAAATCGTTGTGTTAATAGAAAAAATGGAGGCAGGTGATGATTTTTTTAGCTCTGGCGGCCAGGTTGCTGCAAAATCGAGGGAGAAACGGTATGAGCGTCACGGCGCAAAAAAAAAGTGATCGCAATCAATGGTGAACAAATAAAAATGGATGTCCACTTTTTTGCCAAGAGCGATATAGGCAAGGTCCGCACCACCAACGAGGATTATTTCCTGAATGGAAAAATCAACGACAATGAGTTTCTGTTCATCGTGGCTGACGGCATGGGTGGGCACCAGGCCGGGGACGTTGCCTCTAAGCTGGCTTCGGAGACATTTTATGAAACCTACAAAAGCTTGAGGAAGAAAAACACCTCCATCTCGCACTGCCTGGAACTTGCGGTCAGAAAAGCCAATTCCATAGTTTTTAAAAAGGCTGCGGCCGATATTGAGAAAAGGGGAATGGGCACCACTTTTTCGGCAGTGGTCATAGCCGGCATGAAAGCATTCATTGCTCATGTCGGAGATTCGCGCATCTACCTGATCCGCAGGAACAAGATAAAAAAAATAACCACCGATCACTCTTTTGTTGAAAAATTGGTCGAAGAGGGCAGGATCTCCGTCGAAGAGGCCCGCGATCATCCTCAGAAAAATGTACTTTACATGTCGTTGGGCGCCCGGGAAACTTTTTCTCCGGAAATCATGAATGACATAATTCTCGAGGACGGCGACGCTCTGGTCATTTGTTCCGACGGCCTGAGCAACATGCTGGTCGATGATACCATCCTGAAGGTGACCATGGGCGATTACCCGGAAGAGGCGGCCGATGCTCTGGTCAAGCTGGCCAACGCCCATGGCGGTTCTGACAATATCACGGTTCAGGTGATCCGCGTCGGTTCCCTGGAAATGCTTGAAAAAACCAAGCCGATCCGCCTGAGCAAACCGAGACGCAAGCTGACCAGCGTCATTGCCGTACTGATCATGCTGGGCATACTTGCCGGCCTGTGGTATGTTTTTTTCGCTCCCGACGGCAGCGCCAGAGTGGAAAACGAACTTGCCCTCAAACCCGAATCGAGCCCTAAAAAAATAAGGACACAGACGATCAGCGAAATTGATTCCTCACGCCTCCACGACATGGGGATTACCGCCGCCGACTGCAGATTTCTGAGCGGCCACAAACTCCATGTGGTTAAAAATGATTGTCTTTATATTTTTAACCTGGACAACCAATCGCTCCAGCCGATCGAATTGGGCGGCGACAACCAGGTTGTCCCTTGTGGTGACACCGGGATATATCTGCTTAAAAGGACACAAACCAAGACGCTCGGCTACAGGTTACTCAAGCAAGGCACAAAAAAAGCGCTACTTGCCATTCAGGGCGCCAATTCCCTGTTTTCCAAGGGGATCGATTCCTCTGGCGTTCCGATTTATGAAATCCCCAATATCCGGAAACAGATCGTGCCTGATTTTATCAATGAGAACATATTCATATTTCATGATCTGAACCATTATTATGCAATAACAAAATGGCAGACTCCGGAAAACATGCCGGTCCCAATCCCGGAGCTAACCTATTCTGAAAAGACGCGGCTGTTTTTCAAGAACGTTGGCGGCCTGATGACTATGCTGTACAATGATCCTGAAAGCAACCGGACCGCGGTTTTCTCCCTGAAAGGAACCATTAAAAGAATTAGCGAATTCACTGGCCTGCAAACGCGCCAGCCCTTGGCCCTGGAATACCTTAAGGACCAGGCGCTGGTTTGCTATTACCAGGATCAATGCGTCGAGATCCGTGCCGGCGAACCGGATGTCAAGCTTCAGTATTCTTTCAACAATTACCAGTTCAACATCATCAAGGTATTGGTCGACATGGAAAATGGCCAGAAAATGATCGTCAACGACGGCAATAAATTCTTTTCGCTTCTTTGTGACACATGATCAAGATCGGCGATAAGCTGGGAACTTTTCTCATCCGGGCCGAGATCGGCCGGGGCGGCATGGGCACCATCTATTTCGCCATGGACACCATGCTCAATCGTGAAGTGGCCTTGAAGGTCATTCACCCGCAGTTTGCCGACAACCAGCAGCTGATGGAGCGTTTCAAGATCGAAGCCATGACCCAGGCGCGGCTGAACCATCCTCATATCGTCACGATCTTCAGTTTTCACAGAATCGAAAACGATTACATCATCGCCATGGAATATATTGAGGGCAGAAGCTTAAAGGAACTGTTACTGGAAAAAAAACAACTCCACCCGGCCGAAGCCGTCGATATTATCATCCAGATCGCCGAAGGCTTGCGTTACGCTCACAACAACAACGTGATTCACCGCGACATCAAACCGGCGAACATCTTGATCGGCAAGGACGGCAAGATAAAAATCTCTGATTTCGGCATCGCCAAAATATTCGGCTCCCAGGGGTTGACCAAAACCGGGATTCTGCTCGGGACCCCATGGTATACATCGCCGGAACAGATCCAGGGCAAGGACATCGATTTCCGTACCGACCTGTATTCCCTGGGTGTCACTTTTTATGAAGTGCTCACCGGCAGGGTGCCGTTCGATTCGGAAACCAACTCCGAGTTCCAGATACAAAAAGCCCACTTGGAAACCCCGCCGCCGCGACCTTCCATTTATAACCCGGAGATTGGCATCAAACTTGAAAAAATCATCCTGATGGCCCTGCAGAAAAAAGTGGAAAAACGTTTCCAGAATGCCCGCGATATGATCGATGAACTCCGCAATATCCGCAACGACATGACCAAGGCCGGTTTGACAGCTTTCCCGGACGTGACCCAGAAGATCGTTTTCCCGCAAAAAAAAGGCCGCGGCTTATTGTTGATGCCGCTGAAAATTCTCGCCTTCCTGGCTCTGTTGGTGGCGGGAGTGTTTTTGTTTATCTTACTATCCGGCAAAAGCGATCTGGATGAAGGCAAAAGTGGCACGGCCGATGGAGCCCGGACGCAGATTTCTGAAACCTTGACCAGGGATGCTGCCGCTGGCCCGGCCGCGCTAACTGAGAACGAGGCCAAGGCAACGGTCGCGAACGAAACGCCGCAGAATAAAGATGCGGAAGCTGTGGAGACCAAAGTTGGCGAGCGAAAGAACGTTATTGCCGAGGAACCAGCCACGGATGACAAAACGGCAGAGCCGAACCAGCAAGCGCAAGAAATTGAACCCGCTGAGAATCATCCGGAAACGGTTCAGCCTCAGGAAAAGACTATCTCCACGCAGGATACGACTGTCGGCTATAGCAAGCTGGGCAGCCTGAACTATGAATTAGTGCGTCTGCGCGGTTTTTTGGAAGCGCGCGACTTCCTCGCCGCCGACCGCCTGGCCGACGCTTTGATCAATTCCAAAGCCGAGAGCCTGGCTATGCCCATGCTGGGCCGGGTCAAATTTCTCCTGAACAATTTCGTTGCCGCCGAGGCTTTGTGGGCGAAGGCCCTGCAGGCAAATCTCCTGGTTTCGCTGGATATGGTTCACCTTCATGGCGGAACAGGAGAATACTGCCTGGGCCAGCTCAAATTTAAAAAAAAGATCATCATGTTCAATTCCAACACCCGCGGCGATCATAGCTTGGCGCTCACGGATGGAAATATCCGGGCCATCACCCTGGGCAATGACCTGAGGATTATTATCGCCGGCTCGATCAATGGTCAGGAGGTCGATGAGGCCTTTATGGTGGTCAATAAGATCAGAAGGCGGGAAAAGGAAAGATTTCTTGTCAATTTTATCAACCAATACGTTTTATAGGAGGCCAGCATGAAAAAAAGATCGTTTTCAGAGCCGACAGCTGCCGGCCGCGGACATTGCCCCATCCAGCAATCCTTTTCCGCCCGTTCTGCCGGCTTTTCCATTCTGGGCTTCTGGCAGGCTAACCAAACCGCGCTGCTGCTGGCCGCCGTCGCAGTAGTGGTCATTGTTGTTTGCGTACTTTGGATCTTCCGCCGCCGCCGCCGGGAGGTTTTTCCTGAAATCCGATCCGAAGCACCCGTTGAGGAAATGGCCGTGGACCTGGGACTGACCCAGGTCGAATCCCAACCGGCCGTTGAAAGCCGTCCGGCCTCCTCTCCGGGTATCCACGGCAAGATCGAAGTGTTGGTCGGCAGCCAGCAGATCAGCACTTATCTGGTCACTGACAACCCTCTGTCGATCGGCCGCGATCCAGCCCAGTCTCTGGTCATCATCCAGGAAGCGATCGTTTCCAAACTGCATTGCCAGATCTTCGCCCGTTCGGGCAAGGTGTTCGTCAAGGACCTGAATTCCACCAATGGGGTTTACCTGAACGAAGAAAAGATAGATGAACGCGAACTCAACGACAATGATGTCGTTTTTCTTGGCAAAAAAGGGTCCGTAAAAATAATCTATCATCGTTAGGAGGCAATATGAAACATTTCCTTGTCATAACCTTAATCCTGATTCTCATGAACGTCAGCGCCTGGGGCCAAAAGGCGGTCAACAAGGCTGATATTTTGCTTAACCCCGAGTGGAAAAAGATCTACGATGCCTACAAGCCCGACGCGGAGTTGATCGAAAACCTGAAAAACAAGGCTCCTGAATTGAAGGCTGATGTCTATTTCGCCTTCTGGTGTGATGACTCCAAGAACCATCTCCCGGTTTTTATAAAGATAATGGACACCCTCAATGTTCCAGAATTCAAGGTGAATTATTATGAGGTCGACAAAAAAGTCGATGCCGGGCAGAAATACTACGTGGAAGATATGGAGGTGGAGAAGGTCCCCACTTTCATCTTTTACGCCAACGACTTCGAAATGGGGCGCATCGTGGAGAACCCGAAAAATTCTCTGCTTCAGGACATAATGATTATAGTATTTTAAAAAAGGTTCGACGTTCGGAGTTCGATGTTCGATGTTGTAAGGGAATGCCCAAAACGAAATCTATTCTATCAGGCAGTAAATCCTGAACGATTTTCTCTTTCTTCAACTTCGAACTTCGAACATCGAACTTCGAACCTGCAGTTCTTAGAGATAAGGCTCCAGCTCGATTACCGAAGGCGGGTTGCTCTGCTTCATGAAATATTCAGGTACCAGTTTCATGCCCAGAGCCGCTTCGTCCTGAGTGCGGTACTTGCCCCAAAGCACCAGCCAGCAGTGGCGTCCGTCGCGGCTGGTCTTGTTAAGAAGGAAAAAGTTCTCCTTGTCAGTCATTTGACCGTAGGCGATGCGTAGCGATGCCTTCAGGCAATCCATTTCCAGCAGGATGCTGTACTTGACATGGGTGCCGACCATCTCGCCGCGCCAGATGTCGGCGGCGGCATTGAAATTTCCGGCCGCGAATCGCTGCTGGGCCTGGGCAGCTGCCGCGGCTGCTTCGGGCTGTTTTTTGCTTTCAAAGGGGGCTGTTTTTTCCTGAGCGGGTTTTGGTTTCTGCGGTTCGCTGCGGGTCGGAGGGATTTCTTCCTGGGCGGAATCATTGATTGTGGTCGGCGATTTGCTTTCTTGAACATCCGGTTCAGTTTGCTTGGGTGGTTGTTTTTTTAAGTCGGTCCTGGCGCCGGACGGGCGGGATACAACTGGCTCCTGCGTTGCGGGGGTTCGAGTAAACCAAAGGAACAGTAAGAAGGCAACGGCGGCCAGCAGGATTGAAAGAAAAGTAATGCTCAGCCACCGCGGCTTTTGTTTTCCCGGCTTGAGCAGGGGCTGGATGCGTGGTCGTGCTTTTTCCACTTCGACCGGAGCCGGAAATTCTCTGATATCTTCCTTGACTTCAGCCATTTCCGCCTGCATCAGGTCGGGAAGGTCGGGCAATGTCTCCTTGTCTTCAGCCGTGTTGTCCTGGACGGAAATTTCGGGAAGATCGGGCAGTGGTATGTCTTTGATATCCTCGTCATTGATCAAGTCCGGCATTTTGATGTTTATTTCAGGTTGAGAAGCGACCGGATCCTGGCCGAACAAACTGTCCAGTTCCTTGAAGTCCAGCGAGGTTTTTTTTTCGGCTTCCTTCTTGCACAGCAATCCGGTCAAGAGAAAGAAGTACAGGATTTTCAATATGCGGTATTTTCGTTCGGCGGGAAAATCAAGAAGCACCGCCTCCAGGCGCTGCGGTTGGTTGAAGTGGGCGAAAACCTCTTGTTGTTCGTCGTCCAAAGGATAGAGGCTCTTCTTTTCGGGCAGGGGGGTTTGCTCCAGTTCTCCGGATAGCGACCCCAATTCTTCCCAGACGATATTCATGTCCATTTGCGACAAAACATAATTGCTGATAAGCCCGGGAATTTCCAGATCCAAACTGACCAGGCGGGTCGGAGGAGATTCCTGCACCAACTGGTAATTGCCGATGTTCCAGCGCAGAACGCTGGCAGCGATGAGTCGCACCTGCTCCCGGATGGCGGTGATCAAGGCCTCCAGGCTCAGCGCGCCGTTTTCCACCAGGATCTTGCCGAAGGATTCCTTGATCTTGTCGCCGCCCTGGTAGGGGGCCAGCACTTCGGGGCTGATCATCTTCCTGGCCAGGAGGACATGTTCAATTTTGTCCGCTTCGTCCGAGGATATTGCCCAACTGATCTTGCCGCGGTTGAGATAAAAAACCTTCAGGATTTCATTTTGCCTTAAATACAGGATGCCGGTTTGCAATTGTTCGTACAGGGCCAGCAGCAATTTGACCGGAGCCGTTTCGCCGAGAGTGCCTTGATCCGGAATCATTTTTCCTCCGCCGGGCCGGCAGCCCGGATAGGCGGCACCTTGCCGCTATATTGTGTCATTCTAACGGACGGCCGCCAAAAGTCAAGTGCCGGCTCCGCTTGCCGGCTTTGGCAGCGGACAACTGATTTTTTTTTCGTGGTCCAAAAGCCACTGCTTGCGCCACAGGCCGCCGCCGTAGCCGGTCAAGCTTCCGTCGTGGCCTATGATACGGTGGCAGGGGACGATAATGGCTACGGGGTTGCGATGGTTGGCGCCGCCCACGGCGCGGCTGGATTTCGGCCTGCCGATGGCGCGGGCGATGGCACCATAAGACACGGTGCGGCTGTACGGTACCTCGCGTAAAGCCGCCCAGACCTTGATTTGAAAGGCAGAGCCGCGCAGGTCCAGGGGCAGGTCAAAGTCAAGGCGGCGGCCCTGGAAATATTCTTCAAGTTGGGTGCGGGCGAGGCGCAGGCAGGCTGGGACTTCTTTGGATTCAGGCCCGGGATTTTCGCAGAATTCCAGTTCGCGCAGGCCTTTTTCGCTGCCGCTGATGCGGAGACAGCCGATGGGCGAGGGGACATAAATGACTACTGCTGCGACAGCGCCGGACCGTTTTAATTCCGGCATTTTGGAAATATTACTTGAGAATCGCTTCCAGGCGGTTGTTCACTATCTGCCAGTTGACGATGTTCCAGAAGCTTTCCACGAACTTGGCGCGTTCATTCTTGTAATCCAGGTAGTAGGCGTGTTCCCAGACGTCGAGCACCAGCAGGACCCGGAACATGGGGATGACATTGGTGTTGTGCTTTTCGATCTGCATCAAGAGCGGCCGGTTAGTCTGGCGGCAGTAGACCAGCGCCGCCCAACCCGAACCCTCGGCGCTGACCGCGGCCTGGCTGAACTCCTTCTTGAAGCGCTCGAAGCTGCCGAATTCACTGTCGATGGCCTTGGCCATGGGACCCTCCGGCTTTGGCGTGGTCTTGGCGGCCGGGGCCAGGTTTTCCCAGAACAGGGAGTGCAGCAGGTGGCCAGCGGCGTTGAATGAAAACGCCTTGCTCAGGGCCTTGGCGTCGCCGTCGATGCCTTCGCGGCGGTTCTTGTCAAGGGTTTCCAAAATGGCGTTGGCGCCATTGACGTAGGCGGCGTGGTGCTTCTGGTGATGCAGCTGCAGCTGCGCCTCCGAAATGTGGGGTTCCAGGTCTTTATAACCAAATCCCAACTGCGGCAGGACATAAGGTTTCTTTTCCATTTTTTCCTCCCTAAAATTTTACAACGTTTGATACTTCAGTATAGAAAACGGGGAAATAAATGTCAAGCAACTGTAAGAGTCTAACATATTGGGCTATTGGTTACTTATCCGTAGTGGATCGATATAATGGCGCCGCGGGATCTTTTTCCATTGTTGCCAGGAGTAGGCCCGGGTCGGTTTCAACGTTGTGGACGTCTATGTTGTCGATTTCTTGTAGAAAATCCCCGAGCCATTGGACGCAAATTGATTTTTTTATTCTGAACAGACTCTATGGCTTCACCAGTTTTTCGTGACTGGAGTACAACCGATACTGTGTAATTGCCCGGAGGGAATTCATCTTGAGGAATCTTGATTCTGAATCCACAATTGGCCGCACGACGATCGTTATACTCTGAAATGAGATCCATGCGTGTATAAAGAGGCGTGTAAAATGTTTTGGAAACACCATCGGAATCCTTGAACAATAAATAAGCGTTGAAACCATTCATGTCCGCATTCTTGAGTACGGTCCAGCCTGTGCACATGATTTTTTTGTATCGCCGGTAGAAATTCTCAATGTCGAATTTCAGATCTTTGCTGCTCTTCGCCAGTACAGGAGCGACCGGCCGGGCTAAATATTCTATAGGCCCACCATTCGTTTTTTCAAAAAAACTATGAATCCAGGCAAATCTTTTCCCTTTATCATCAGATAGATATAACCCCATCTGATAAATCCCCTTCTCCAGTCCAGCCGTGGACGCATAGAAATTAACCACAGTCCTCTCTGAGCCTTCCCAGATCGAACGATGGTTTTCAATCAATTTATATAAGGCATCAGACGATCGAAAGAATACACGCACTTTTGTATTGCCTTTTTTATTCTCAACTTTAACAAATTGTCCCCGGAAACCTTTCCCTTCTTCGAACGGGTTATTGGTAGGAGGGTGATCAACAACAATTCGCATCTGCAAAGGCTCCATTGGGGGCAAGGCATTATCACTGGAAATTTTTTCAATATAGGACTTTCCACTTAGTAAGAAATACACTTTGTCAGCCTGAACCATATAAATTGTATATATGATGAAGAAAATGGCAAAAGACAACCCTGTTGCCACTTGCACATTCTTTTTCGAAAAATCCATAATGGCTCAATCCTCCAGCATTTTCAGTTTTAGCCCAAGAGCATGATTCAATGCCAATCGCAGGGTATTGATTGCCGAAAGCCCTTCTATATCTATGTCTTGTCCACGCAGATATAAACTATTAAAGTTGGCACGCTGCTCCTCTTCATTCATGCCACTGAAGGCTCTGGCGCCATGATCGGATTGCATTAACACCACCGCATCCGGATCGCTTCTAAGGATAATGTTGGCCAGTTCTTCTATTTTTGTCGATAGAAACCGCAGTTGGCCGGTATAATATTTTGCGTTTATCCAGTTGTGCATGTTTTCATATGAAACCGAATCGCCATTTTCATCGAAGACGAAGGGCTCATGTGGAAGAAATATATGGAAAAACAGGAATTTTGGATCCTGCTGAGATTCTTCTATAATTTCAGCTGCCCGTTTAAGAAGGTTCAACCTGTCCATACGTATTGCTTCATTCCCAGCCGTGTTTAAATAAGCGAAAAAACTTTTCTCCAGAACCGTCTTTTCTATACTGAGAGCGGATAGAACCGCAGTGGATTGCATAATGATGTCCGTAAGGCTGCCATCGAAGCGATATTCCGGAGATAAGATATAAGTCAAGTATCCCGCCTTTTTGAAAACTTCAAGCAACGGGGGAAACTTTATGCCGTCCATCGTCTCGAGTTCGCGTTGGAATTGAATGGAATAATACAACGAATTTCCGATTGAAACTCGTGTGGTACTTGAAGTCGAATGGCTCGAATAGCTCACGTTGAACTTTTTGGATTGGAGGCCCTTGAGAAATGGTGTGTTGTCGTAGTTAGAATATTTCTTCAATACATCCTGTCGGGCATATTCATCAAAGATGAAGAAGTAAAAATTTGGCCTCTTGCCATTCGGTTTTATTGCAATTGAATCTGGTTCTGATGAGTGACTGGCAGCTATTGACGGTTCACCAATCCGTGCAGGTTTGATCAGAGGATATATCCCGACGCCAGCATTGAAGACCGTCAAAGCTAAAAACACTGCGCCAATTCCTAGAGTGATCCTGATTATATTGGAATCTGCCTCCGGTCGTTTGACAAAAACCCGCTGAACCAATGATAGATTAATAAACAAGAAAAGCAAAGTTGGAGCAATCCTCCACCAGCGCCAATCAGGGATAAGCATCCTGACGCTGGCATCAATCAGCGCATAATTCATAAAAACCAGCATAAAGAATAAAGTAATCAGCGCACCTTTCGACATCCTTCCGCAAAGAAACCAGAAAACCACCCATGCGAAAAATCCAACTTCAACAAAAATCAATATCGGTTTAAAGACTTGTGAAAAAACAGATTGCTGAATATTGTGAAAATAAACAAACAATACGGGATATGCACAAACGGAGACAAGGGCAGCCGAGAGTAATAAGAACCATTGCATAGACAATCTTTGCCAAAATTTCCTTAACTTTTGAAAAACGCGAGAGACGTGATTGGGTACCAGCAAATTTATCCTATTCACTAATTTGGTTTTTCAACATTTGGCTTCTGTGGCATCTAAAAATTGCTTATTTTCGATGAACATGTGAAAATTATAAATATTCTGATGAATCAAGTCAAGCAAAGCGGGGCAACGGGAAAACGGCGAATGGAACGGCATGGACCTTAAAGGAACCATTTTCTACTATCGCTTGGGGCAATTTTCAAAAATGTTTTGGAAAAACGTGCATGAAGCCATTCATTGAAAAAAATCATATCCCCTTGTGTGTGTTCATTACCTGCTTGTGTGGTCGGGGCATCATTATTCAATCGATGGGATGCTGATGTCCCAGTCTGCAAAATCGTTGGCATTCAAACAGTCTTTCTGGATGGAGCCGCCGGTTGTATGAGAATCCCAAGCGTATCACGTTAGTAGGTATGCCAGCGGATTGACTGTTTACCATGTCCCCATTTTTGGGCTGCTCAAACTAATTCTGACCATTGTTTATTGAGCTCCGATTCGGTTATAATGGCTTCTGGAGGCTTAATGAAACGCGCAATAATATTAATTTCAGCTATCTTGTTTTCCTGTCTGCTGCCGGCCCAAGAGATCCTGACCCTGGCCGAAAGTTCGAATTATACTAAGACATCTTTATATGACGATGTCATGAATTTTTTGTACCAGGTGCAGAAAAAATCGGGTATGGTGAAGATCCTGCCTTTGACGACTTCCAGCGAAGGGCGGCTGGTGCCGCTGGTGGTGCTGAGCAGGGAAAAAGTCAGTCGCCCTGAAGATCTGCGCCTGGCCGGCAAGCAGGCCGTGTTGGTCATGGCCAATATCCATGCCGGAGAAGTGGAGGGCAAGGAGGCGTCGCTGATGCTCATCCGCGACATCGCCCTGGGCAAGTTTGCCGGACTGCTCGACAGCCAGGTACTGCTGTTCATCCCCATTTTCAACGCCGACGGCAACGACAAGCTCGGTCACAACCGCCGCGACCTGGGTCCCGAACTGGCCGGATTGCGTTACAACGGCCAGAACCTGGACCTGAACCGCGACTACATGAAACTGGAATCTCCCGAGGTGCGGGCCCTGGTCGATGTGTTCAATTCCTGGGACCCGCTGCTTATCGTGGACATGCACACCACCAACGGCTCCTTCCACCAGGAGCCGGTGACCTATTCCACCCAGCTCAATCCCAACAGCGACAAAGCCCTGCGAGACACCATGTGGCAGAAACTTTTTCCGGCCGTGGCCCAGGCGCTGAAAACCGTTCACGGCTACGACAGTGTGCCCTACGGCAATTTCGTTGACCGCCAGGTCCCGGAAATGGGCTGGATCAGCGAAGCGCTGGAAGCCCGCTATGGCCAGAATTATGTCGGTTTGCGCAACCGTTTCAGCATATTGAACGAAAATTATTCCTACGCTGATTTCAGGACCCGCGTGCTCGCTTCCCGCGCCTTTGTCGCTTCCATCCTGGCTTATACGGCCAAGAACATCGGGTCCCTGGCCGAGCTGGCGCGCCGGGCCGACCGGGAAACCATCGCCCGTTTCAGCAGCGGCGAATTCGCGCTGGAATCCACGTTGGAAAAACTGTTCGACCTTACGCTGAAAAGCTACGAGTTCGTCAAGGAAGCCATTAAGCCTGAAGACCGTGCCAAGTACCCGGCGCGGATGGGCGAATTCATCATAAAAAAGACCGATGTGCTGAAAGATTACAAACTGCCCTACCTTTCCCTGGCCGTCCCCCGGCGCAGCCTGGAACTGCCGGCCGGTTACGTCCTGATGCCGCATCAGCCCGAGGCTCTGGCCAATTTAAAGCGGCACGGCATTCGCGTGGAGCGGATAATTGAGAGTTTCCGGGCCGAGGCCGAAAACTTCAAGATCAGCGTGGTGGAGACAGAAAAAAGCATTTTCCAGGGCCATGTCCTGAATACCATCAAGGGGAATTACGAAAAAGCGGAAGTCGATATTCCGTCCGGCTCTTACTACGTCAGCCTGTCTCAGCCGTTGGCCCGGCTTGTGCCTGTGCTGCTCGAGCCAGAATCCGCCGACAGCCTGGCGGCCTGGGGCTTTTTCAACCGTGTTATCGTCCAGCAGTGGAGCAACCGGCCCGGGCCTTATCCGGTCTACCGGCTGGCGCAGAGACCGCCGGTCGCCATGTTGAGCGAGTGAAACACGCATGCTGGAAAATTTAAGCGAACGCCTGAACAAGGTCCTGCGCTTCCTGCGCGGCGAAGTGAAGGTCACCGAAGAGAACATGCAGCAGGCCTTGAAGGACATCCGCCTGTCGCTGCTGGAAGCCGACGTCAACTTCAAGGTGGTCAAGAAATTCATCGAGAACATACGCGTCCAGGCCATGGGTCGCGAAGTCCACGACAGCCTCAATCCCACCCAGCAGGTGATCAAGATCGTCCAGGCCGAATTGACAGTCATGCTGGGTTCGCAGAACCGCGAGCTGAACCGCAGCCCGCTCAAACCCACCATCATCATGCTGGCAGGCCTGCAGGGCTCGGGCAAGACCACCACGGCCGGCAAGCTGGCCTTGCACCTGAAAGGGCTTGATAAAAGTTCCCTGCTCTGCTCGCTTGATCTGAAGCGCCTGGCGGCCGCTGAGCAGTTGGAGATCATCGCCCGCGAAAGCGGCATCAACTTCTTCAAAAGCGACAGCCGCGACCTGTCCGTTCTGGTGCGCGCATTGAAAAAAAACGCCGCGGACACCGGCTACGATTACGTCATCGCCGATACGGCCGGACGCCTGCACGTGGATGAAGAACTAATGGAGGAGTTGCGCCAGGTCAAGGCAGCACTGCAGCCGGCCGAGACCATCTTTGTGGCCGACGCCCTGACCGGACAGGACGCGGTCAATTCCGCCCAGAGTTTTGCCGAAAAAATCGGGGTGGATGCGATCATCCTAACCAAGCTCGACGCCGATGCGCGCGGTGGCGCCGCCCTTTCCATCGTCAGCGTCACCGGCAAGCCGATCAAGTTCATCGGCATCGGCGAAAAGCCCGGCGACCTGCAGAAATTCTTTCCCGAGCGCCTGGCGGCAAAAATATTGGGCATGGGCGACATGCTGACCCTGATCGAGAAGGCAGAAAAGGATTTTGACCAAAAGCAAGCCGAGGTTCTTTCCCAACGGCTGCTGGAAAATGAATTCAGCCTGGAGGATTTCCTGGCCCAATTGCGGCAGGTGGAAAAGCTGGGCCCCATGAATGAAGTCATGGGCATGCTGCCCAACCTGGGGTTCAAGGGCGCGACCTCAGATATTCATGTCGATGAAAAGCGCATCCGTCACTTGATGGCCGTGATCGAATCCATGACCAGCAAAGAGCGCGACAACCCCAAGATCGTTGACGGCCGCCGGCGCTTGCGCATTTCCCGGGGGGCGGGTCGGCCTGTTTCCGAGGTCAACCAGGTGCTGAAAAGCTACTTTGAAATGAAAAAAAACTTTAAAAAGCCGTTTTTCAGAAAGATGTTGAAAAAATTTGACAATTTTTCCAAAATAAGGTAGATTTGTATTTCGCAAGTCTTATATAGGAGCAAATTTCATGGTCGTTATTCGCCTGACAAGATTCGGAGCAAAAAAGAAGCCTTATTACCGCATTGTGGCCGTGGACCGGGAAAAACCCAGGGAATCACGCTACATCGAATTGCTCGGTCAGTATAATCCCCTGACCAATCCAGCCCTGGTCAAAATCGATATGGAAAAATACAACCAGTGGATCGGCAAGGGGGCACAGCCCTCTGTAACCGTCAAATCGCTTGTAAAGAAACTAAATACAGGGAAGTAAGGAGGACAACGTGAAACAACTAGTTGAATCTGTGTGCAAAGCGTTAGTTGACAATCCTGATCAAGTCGTGGTGACTCAAATCGATGGCGAACAGACCACCATCCTGGAACTCCGCGTGCACCAATCCGACCTGGGCAAAGTGATCGGCAAGCAAGGCAGAACGGCCCGGGCCATCCGCACCATTTTGGCCGCGGCCGGCATGAAGCAGAGAAGACGGTACAATTTGGAAATAATTGAGAATTTCGATCAGCAGCAATCTTGATTTTCATTGGTATTGATCGGCAAGATTTTAAGAACGAGAGGGAATAAGGGGGAAGTGGTCGTCAGCCTTTCCCCCGGCATCGTCACCCCGGGAGAGGGAATTGCGGTTGAGTTGAGATCAAGCCGTCGCAGTCTGTCCCAAACCATCGAACATGTGTCCTCTGCAGGCAACGAAGCCATTATGGCGTTCAACGGCGTCCGCAGCATCCCCGAAGCGCTGCGCATCGTCGGCTATTCACTGTACGCCGATGTTCCGGAAGCCAAGGTACAGACTGTCGACACCATGCTCGGATTCAAGGTTTTCGACTTGCAGGGGAATTGCTGGGGCACGGTCAAAGCCCAGCCGCAGTATTCCCTGAACCAGCTGCTGGAAATCGAAGACAAGGTCACGGGTGAAACTGTTTATATGCCCTGGCACGCAAGCCTGGTCATCAAGATCAACCGCCGGACCAAATCCATGGTCATTGATCCGCCGGCCGGATTGCGGGATCTGAACAAGTGAAATTCTCGATCATCACCATCTTCCCCGAACTGGTCAGGAGTTTCCTGAATTATGGACTGCTCGAAAAGGCCATTCAGAAAGGCCTGGTGGAAGTGGAGGTCCATGACCTGCGCGAATTCAGCCGCGACAAGCACCGCAAGGTGGATGACCGCCCCTTCAGCGGCGGCCCGGGTATGGTGCTGATGCCCGACCCCCTTTTTCGCGCCGTTGAGAGCGTCAAGAGCCGGCAGGACGGCCGGGTGATCCTTTTTTCCGCCTACGGGCGCATCCTCAAGCAAGAGAAGGTCAAGGCGCTGGCCACCGCCGATCATCTGATACTGATCTGCGGGCGCTACGAAGGGGTCGATCAACGGGCCATAGACCAGTTGGTCGACGAAGAGATCTCGCTGGGCGAGTATGTGCTCATGGGCGGCGAGATCGCCGCCGAGGCTCTGCTGGAAGCGGTCAGCCGCATGATCCCCGGCGTGGTCGGCAACCCGGAGTCGGTTGAGGGCGATTCCTTTTTTCAGCAAGACCAATTCACTTTTCCCCAGTACACGCAGCCACGCACCTACCGCGGCCTGGATGTGCCCGAAGTCCTGCTCTCGGGCCACCATAAGGAAATTGAGCAGTGGCGCGCCAAGAATAGAAAAACGAGGAGAAAGAAAAATGAAGCAAATAGTTGAATGCGTTCCCAATTTTTCCGAAGGCCGAGACATGGCGATTATCGAACAGATAACCGCGGCGATCAAAAAAGTGGCCGCTGTGGAATTGCTGGATGTCGATCCTGGCCGTGACACCAACCGTACGGTGGTTACTTTTGCCGGCAGCCCGGCCGGGGTCGAAGAAGCGGCATTCCAGGCCATAAAAAAGGCAGCTGAACTGATCGACATGTCCAGGCATCACGGCGCCCACCCGCGCATGGGAGCGACCGACGTCTGCCCCTTCGTGCCAGTGTCCGGCGTGACCATGGCCGATTGTGTGGAAATTGCCAGGAAACTCGGCCGCCGCGTGGGCGAGGAATTGGCCATCCCGGTTTACTTGTACGAAGAGGCTGCTACCAGCGCCGAGCGCAAGAGCCTGGCCTATATCCGCGCCGGGGAATACGAGGGTTTGCCGGAAAAGCTCAAAAATAATGAGTTCAAACCCGATTTCGGCAAGGCTGTATTCAACAAGGGAGCCGGGGCCACGGCCATCGGCGCCCGCGAGTTCCTGATCGCCTACAATGTCAACCTCAACACCCGCAACGTCAAGCTGGCCAAGGAGATTGCCAACCGCATGCGCGAAAAGGGCCGCGTGGTAAAGAATCCCGTGACCGGCGTCAAGGAAACGATCCCCGGTACCCTGAAAGCGGTGCGCGCCGTGGGTTGGTATATAGCCGAATACCAGATGGCTCAAATCTCGATCAACCTGCTCAACTATAATATCACCCCCCTGCACCAGGTTTTCGAAGAAGCTGAAAAACTGGCTGCTGAATTCGGCGTGCGGGTGACCGGCAGCGAACTGGTTGGCCTGATCCCCCTGGAGGCTGTGCTTCAGGTCGGACGCCACTATTTGCGCAAGCAGGGCGGCTGCCTGGGCGTCGCCGAGAAAGAATTGGTGCGCACGGCTGTGCAAAGTTTGGGCCTGTCCGAACTCTCGGCCTGCAAACCCGAACAAAAGATCATTGAATACCGCTTCCGCAAAAAAGGTAAGCTGGCTTCCATGGATCTGGTCGATTTCTGTGCCGAGCTGGCCTCCGATTCGCCCGCTCCCGGCGGCGGCAGCATTGCCGCCTTGAATGGCGCCCTTTCAGCTGGTTTGAGCGCCATGGTCGGTAATTTGACCCATGGCAAGAAAGGCTACGAAGCGGTGCGTGCTGAAATGGAGAGCGTTGCCGAAAAGGCTCAGCCGCTGAAGGATTTTTTCATCGAAGCCATCGATAATGATACCGAGGCCTTCAACTGCCTCATGGTCGCCTTTTCCCTGCCCAAGAAGAGCGACGAGGAAAAAAAGATCCGCCAGAACGCCATTGAAGAAGCCACCAAGGGTGCGACCCTGATACCATTTGCGGTTCTGGAAAAATCGCAAGCCGCGGCCGAATTAGCGCTGGCAGTAGCCATGAAGGGCAACCGCAATTCCCTTTCCGACGCCGGTGTTGCCGGCTTGACCGCCGCCGCCTGCGCCGAGGGAGCGCTGTACAATGT
>Ga0268280_1000388_pt1 | contig 39060 bp, 61 predicted proteins | sample saktaG_9_FD_190139 | JGI IMG/M metagenome (GOLD analysis project Ga0268280, IMG submission 190139) | Saline water microbial communities from Sakinaw Lake, British Columbia, Canada - sak_2011_5_24_40m | ecosystem: Environmental > Aquatic > Non-marine Saline and Alkaline > Saline ...
GACGCACACGCGGCTGCTGCGGGCCAGGCGGCCTGCCACGGCCACGCTTCACCACAACCACCGCCTGCAGCGGATCATCTGTCACTGTGTCAGATATTGGGATTGACAAACTCATGCCCGTAGTATAAACTAAACGCTGCTGTTTGTCAATAGCAATCTGACACTATTTCACTGACACCGGGAAACGCCACTCATGGACTGGCTCGCTGGACTCCTCGAACTCGCCGGCGTCTGGCAAGTTGGAAACAAAAACCGTACAGGATTTGTAATCTGCCTCGCCTGCAACATCCTCTGGATCGCCGTCGCCTTCCACCGTCAAGTCTACGGCCTCGTTCCAGTTTCTATAGCCATGTTCTTCGTGAATATCAGAAACTTTCGCAAATGGGGACGGGAAAACTAACGGGCATAACCGCAATCTGCGGTTTTGCTATCCTCGTTAGCGCCATAGACTTACGCCAAACCGCCAATCAAAGCCTTCACCGAATCCGCCCGCTTCACCACACGTTGAAACCGCCTAATCGAATAAACGCATAAGAAAACACGGCGAAAACTCAACTGGGCAACTTTTACCCACCCGTAAACTGCACGGTGACAAAGACTTAGGGAGAATCGCAAATCATGGATGCTATCTGCTTCTGGCTGTTCATCATCGCTCTGCCGCTCTGGTTCGGTTCGTGGGCCGACCCGAACCTGCGCCACATCTCAAGTGAACTGCGGGCCATTCGGGAAGCTCTCGAACGACGGAATGCGTGACACCGACTTGGGCCATCGTACTGCACTTATCTTGCCCAGTCGGACAGAATCGCTACTCATCCGGGATGATTCACTACGCCGTGAACGCTTCGCCAATTCTGATTCCGATACCACCCAAAGGTGGCAGCTATGCTTAACTGCAATCGGCTACAGAACTTACTGCAATCCGCAGTCTTATCCAGCCCGTGAAGGGATGCCATTTCGCTGGATAGGCAGAGGGGTATAAACTCTGCCACCGCGTCACACAATCTACCACCTTCGGCGGGGTGGCTAGAACGGGCAAGATTTCGTTTTTTTGGGATTTTCGTTTTGTGAGCTTAGCAATGACGAGGGTAATTAGTGTCAGCAAGCAGAGCGGGCCGCGGGCGCGGTTCAGCCTCAGTCGGCAAAGGGGGGCCCCAATCTCTTGCCCTGCCCTTTGCCCTCGATTCGCTCGCAATCTTACCCAAACTGCCAGAAAACTGGGCTAATCCTATGAGAATGGCCTAGTTCTGCCCTTATTGGCAGCTTGCCCTGCGTTATCTGTTAAGATAGGATATGTCGTCATGTTCCGACATGTCGAGCCTTCCAGACTGACGAAATGCCGCCCTGCCTCATCGTCGGGTGACATGATTACAATGTTAATCACATCGCTTACCATTGTCGGATAGCGTCGCGTCTACGGCTGGGGCTTCGCCCCGCATCGCTCGCCCGCCATGCTCGCACCCTGCCCCCGCACCTTCGAGCCCTCTCGCTTGTCGTCCCTTCCCTTTCGAGCAGCTTCGAGGCGGGTCGGCGCAGCAGCCCGAACCCGGCCGACCGCTCGTACCATATACAACTGTCGCCACGCCGCGGCAGATCGTCCGCCGGCGACGCCCCCGCCCTCGTGCCGATCACCCTGCACGCCTTGCCGGCTTCGCCTCTCTCCCACTAGGGATGACGAGCCTTTGGGGCAGTACGGCGCAGCACGCCCGACGCAACCCCCATTAGCAGTAGTTTCCTGCCAATTACCCCCGAAACACCCAAAACCCCACCATTGGCAACGCTCTACGGCGCTCGCCAGTGCGTCCGAGCCGCCCCTGACGTATCAGAACACCCTGGCCGCGCGCCCCCTCTCAGTTGGACCACGCCGACGCCTGCCGCCTCATCCTGGCCGATGGGTTGGGCGCCGAGATCGCGCCATCTCTGACACAGTGTCCCCCACCTATGAGGAAACTTCCCAAAATCTTTGCGGATTGTCGATTTCGGGGCTACTTCCCCTTGACCTTTATCTCGCACAGTGCGATACTTACTGACGGAGTGACAGTTACACCATCTCACACAAAGGACCGAATGACCATGACCCGCAAGCCAATCGACCGGATGACCCTGATACACTGGTACACGCAAATTGCCGACGAGTACGCCGCATGGCTGAAGGCCAATACCGAACATCGCCCGGAGATCATCGAGGCATATCGAGCCGGCGTATTGGCCGGATGCCGCAACCTTATTGCCACCCTCACACTGCACGATCACCTTGCAGTAATGGACAGCTAATCATGATCCGCCAATACTACCCCCAACGCTTCCGCCAGAATCACCCTTGTGGCCGTCCAGTCGGGACGATCACCGTGGGCACCATTGCCTACATCCAAGATCGCCTTGGACGGTTCGACCGGCCGGTATGCCGCAACCCTTGGATTGTTGAGGCATGGCTACCGCGCGAGTACGCCGTTTGCGGAGGCCCGAACACCTTTTGCCGTGGTGGACACTTGGCCGTGGTCCGCTCGCTTCGAGACGGCCGCCGCCAACTGGTTGCTGACCACTACCTTCTGTGTGCCGACGATCTTGGATTGACCTATTGACTATTTCCTCTCACCCTGCGATACTGACACAGTGACCCATACACCACATCAGAAAAGAAGGAGCCCGAATCATGCCAGCACCCAAACAACACCGACGCATGGGAGTTGCCTACTTCACGCCGACCGGCGCCTGGCGCATTGACCGATTCATCGACGAGGAGGTTATTTGCGAGACGCTACAGCAGTACCACGGGTTCTGTTTCAACCCGCAACTGCCAGACCTTCTCGCCGTCCGTGACCGCCTGTTCCGCCTGATGCTCAACGCCGGCATCGAACCCGCTCAGCAACACCCCCGCAACGCCAAGTAGGAAAGGACCGCTCGCCATGACCGCCACCCAAGCAAAAGCATTAGAGCGGTACTACACCGCCCACCAGGCCGAACGCCTCGCCCAAGATAAAGCCGCTCGCCTGCGCGAGAAAGCCAACAAGATCGGCAAGGGCGCTATTGAGGTGGGCGCGCTCGAATGGCTGGGCTCATCGTCCTTTCTGTGCGGCAAACGACACTGGTACTACGTCCCCCTTTCCTACTTCTTCGCCCCCGGAGTCCGCGAGCGGGTGGGCGTTTGCCACCATTCGGGCCGCACCATCGTTTATTGTGTTCCCGCCGGCAAGGCCGGAAACCGCATCGGATACATCGAACAATACAAGCCAGAGTAGCACCAGCCCCCGGCCGTGCCCGAGAAACACGACCGGAGCCCGGTTTTACCCTCAACACCCTAACGAAGGAGCCCCCGATTATGTTGCTACCCCAAAACCTTGCCACCCTGGCGAAGATCACCGACACCACCAGCACCCGTTACGCCCTGGGCGCCGTCCACCTCGAACGAGACGCCAAGGGCAAGCCGTGGGCCGTTGTCACGGACGGCTGTCGCCTGCTGGCCACCACTTGGACCGAAGACAAGCACGAGGATTACCCGGCCGGCACGATGGACCTAACGCCCGTCCCCGGCTTCGAGACTCTCATTCCCCGCAAGTCTTGGGAGGAAGGATTCAAGCTGCCCCCCAAGAAATGCCCCAAGGCCGTTGTCTGCAATCTGGTGCTTGACGAGAAATCGGCCAATGGCAAAGTGACCATCGGCGCCACCGACATGGAAACCGAACGCCGGTTGTCGATCACCGTCCCTGAGGGGCGTTTCCCCAAGTGGCGCGACATCGAACCCAACCGCAAGGCATGGCAGGAAGCACGCATCACCGTTGACGCCAAGCTGCTGGCCGAGTTGCTGGCCGCAATGGTGCCACTCTGCCCGGAAGACCAGATCGAAGGCAATGGCGCCGTATCCTTCCGCATCCCGCTGGACCCCTGCCAAGCGATTGCCATTACCGCCAAACGCGGCAGCATGGAATCGGTGGGCGTTATCATGCCAATGTCCAGCGACGACACCGAAGCCAAGACGGAGAAGGAGATCGCCAAGGCATACGAGGAAGCCGCCGAGGGGGCTATCGCCCAAGGGATCACCGGCAATGACATCCTTGGCATGATGGTGGGATCGCTACTCAGCAACGCACAAGCCGCCGAGTTGACCAAACGCCTGAACGACTGGATTACCATCAAGACGAAACCCCTTGCCGAACGCTTAGAGGAGGCCGCCACCGCGACGGAGTAACGACCCGCCCTGGGCAGGCCGCGGACAACACGCGGCAGGCCCGGAATGGACCGTTTCTGACACCCCTTACACAATGAGGAAAGCCATGAGCAAACACACACCAGGACCGTGGATTGTCTGCCTATCTCACGGAGCGGCGCGAGACTTCGGCCGCCTCTATCACGTCACCACCGACCCCGCCGCCCACACATATCAGGCTTACGGATGTATTGCCGACGTGAGCGGCCCCGGAGAGTTATTTGGGACAACCGACCCCGAAGCAGCAGAAGCTAACGCCCGGCTAATTGCCGCCGCGCCGGCATTGCTCGAAGCCTTGCGCGAATGCGTCCAAGTGTACGAGGCCCACCGCGACGCGCAGCCCACCGGCCACCTTTGGCCCGATCCGAACCACATTTTCCACGCCCGCGACGCCATTGAGAAGGCCACCGGGAAATCCGCTTGACAATCACGCACCCTGCGATACAATCACTTACACCGTGACCCTGACACCACCCACTTACAGGAGCCCGAAACATGAGCAGCGTAAACGAGTTGCTGACCGCCATCCAAGCCTTACGCCGATTCATCGGCAGTATGCAGCTTGACACTCTGGTTGACGCCACCCGAGGCGAGGAGGGGCCATACTTCCGCAAGATGATCCTCGACCTGTACGCCATCACCAACACCATGCCCAAGACCTACGAGCAGGACGGCAAGGGGGACGAGGCCGTTGTCTGGTTGCACTACTTTGGCCCGTCCTACGACGTTTGGATTACCGAGCGGGATTGCGAGCCCGTCCAACATCAAGCCTTCGGGCTGGTGGACCTGTACCAAGACGGGGGCGAATTGGGCTATTGCTCGATTGTGGAGATCATCAGGGCAGGAGCCGAGATCGACCTACACTGGACGCCCAAGACCCTTCGCGAGATTCGAGCGAAACTAGAAGCCGCCTAGCGACCCTCCCCCACCCTGCCGGCCAACACCGGCAGGAGAGGGCAGGACCGGAGGCACCACGCCGACCGCTGCACACTAACACGGAGCCTGTTATCATGTCCGCTTACGTCGTATCTCGTGAAACTATGCAGACTTGCGTCACCGCCCTGCACGACCGCCACCTTTCGTGCGAGGACGCCGACCAGTTGGGCCGCGCCCTGTTCGAGTTGAACGAGAAGGCGGTAAACTGCCGCTATCCCAACGGGCCGCAAGACATCGGCGCCGAGGCCGACTGGCGATGGCGCGTGACGTGCCCAATGCTCGACGGCTACGGCGTGCCAGAGGACCGAAAGATAGCCTGTGAGTGGCTCAAGGCCCTGCAATGTCTTCACTACCAAATGAGCGAAGGCGATGAGGTTCCGGCGTCGTTGCTGTACGCCACCATCGAAAAGCACATCCGAAAAATCGCCATGTCTCTGGCCACCAGCCTACCCGAATACAAGGCCGCGCCGTGGGACTGGCCCGAGTCCACCCCCAATTCGTCTGTGTGTGTGTGAGGGCTCCTAGCCGGGTTCGACCTGGCGCACCGCTCCCGACTCGTAGCCGGGAGTGGAGCAGCAGGCCGCACAACGCGACCGCACCTAACCCCAAGAGGAAACCATGCGCAAGCACACACCGACCCCGTGGTACACGACCACCGACGAACCGGGAACGGCAGGGGCCGATAGCGAGGGCTGCCCCATCGTGGCTACGGTAGGCACGTTTTCCATCTACACGAAGAACGCCACCACCGCCCATCACGAGGTTGACGCGGCATTGATTGCCGCCGCCCCTGAGTTGCTGCAAGCCTGTAAGGACGCCGCCAAGCTGTGCGAGCTTGCTTACAGCTATTTTCCGACATCAATCCTAAACGGTGATAGATTTCAATTACTGAACATCGAGGCGAACAGCATCAAAAAAGCTATCCGCAAAGCTACCGGCGATTCCACTTGACACCTATCGCACCGTGCGATAAAATCTGACCGTGTGACACTGACACCTCAACCCCAAGGAGAGTAACCATGTACGGAGAGAACGAGGACATTACCGCCGACGAGCTTGACGCCGACATCGAAGACCCGGAAGACATTGGGGACGCCTTCGACGACGACGACGAGTAGGGTTGCGACCCGCACCGGAGCCGGAACCCAGCGCCGGCCGAGGACGTGGACCGGACCCGACAACCCAAACAAGGAGCCCTATCGTGACCTACTATAAAGTGCTAAACGCGGACGGAACCCCATGCAATGGCGGTTCTGGTACTTGGAATCTGCCGCATGGCAAACGACCCGGCAAGTGGATGCCCGAGATTGCCAATATCATCCCGTGCAGTAGAGGCTACCACCTCTGTGAGCCGAAGCACCTCATCCACTGGCTTGGGCCAACCATCTGGGAAGCCGAGGGGCATGGGCACGCCATAGCGCAAGACGGCAAAATCGTATTCGCTCAAGCCCGACTGCTGCGCCGAGTGACCACATGGAACGACCGCACCGCCCGCTTGTTCGCCTGCGACTGTGCAGACCGCGTTATGCCAATCTACGCCAAGCGCTACCCCGGCGAAGATCGCCCGCAACAATGTATCGCCACCGCTCGCCGGTTTGCAAACGGAGAGGCCACCGCCGAGGAGTTGGCTGCTGCTAGGGATGCTGCTAGGGCTGCTGCTTGGGATGCTGATTGGGATGCTGCTTGGGCTGCTAGGGATGCTGCTAGGGCTGCTGCTTGGGCTGCTGCTTGGGCTGCTTGGGCTGCTGCTTGGGCTGCTTGGGATGCTGCTTGGGATGCTGCTAGGGATGCTGCTAGGGATTGGCAAACCAACCGCCTGTTCGAGTACCTTCACGGAACCATCATTTAACGGAGTACCAAACCATGACACAACGCGAAGCATCCAACACCCTGCGTCGCGTCTACTTCGACGAGGCCACCCAAACCATTCGCCAGTGCCCGGAAGGCTACACCCTGGCCGAACGCCTTGGCAATCAATGGTTTCCACTCGTGGACAATGAAAGCCCGGTTGACGAGGGGACCGTGGCCGCAGCCATTGACGACTACGAGGAGGACGACACGGGCGACGGGAACGACCTGGCCCTATTTCTCGAACACCGCCTATGGGACTGCACAGAGGATTAAAACACCATGACACCCCTAGAACACTTCCTACACCTTGTCCGGTTAGGACACTACCGCGGACATTCCGCCGGCGAGGGCGCAGCTTGCCAACTCGCAACGGCAATCCATGAGCATCTACCGCGTCTCGACGGCAAGGCCCGGCAAGGCGTCTACGACTTCGCCGCGCTGTGCGTCACCAAACCCAGCACCGCCAAAGAACTACTGGAAGAAGCATCCAAGCCATGAGCATCCGAAAAGAACTAGCACCCCGTATCGAGAACACCCAGCAAACCGCCACCGCCGCGGAGATCGCCGCCAGCACCCTTTACGAATGGCTGGCCGGCAAGAGAAAGCGCCGACTCGGGGATGAGCAGCTTGACAGACTGGCGGACACCTTGGGCGCCGAGTGGCGACTTATCCAGAAAGGGAAACCATGAGCCTTGACGTTTACCTATCCATCGACGTTGACACATGGGGGCCGGAACCCTACACCGTGCGGTTGTTCCGCGCCAACATCACCCACAACCTTGGGGCAATGGCACGCGAGGCAGGAATCTACCAGCACCTTTGGCGTCCAGAAGAACTCGGCATCACCACCGCCGGCCAACTCATCGAGCCCCTACGCGACGGGCTGGCCATGATGAAATCCGACCCGGCACGCTTCGAGAAGCACAACGCCAGCAACGGATGGGGGTTGTACATCCACTTCGTACCGTGGATTGAGAAGTACCTTGAAGCGTGTATCGCACACCCCAGGGCTACCGTATCTGTGTCACGCTAACCGTAACCCAAGGAAGGAACCTATCATGCTCGTTCTATCGCGTAGCGCTTCTCAGTCCATCACTATCGGCCCGGACATCACCGTCACGGTTCTGCAATCCCGTAACGGTCGCACACTGTTGGGGATAGACGCGCCGCCTAGTGTCGTAATCCTTCGCAGTGAGTTGGCTACTCATACGCATGATAAGCAACCCGTGGATGCGGTTGACGACACCAGCGAGGTGTAGGTGCGGTTGGCTTCTCATGCTTGGGGTGGTTACTGACACCACGTCCCCAACGATGAGAAGCAACTGTACCATCTATGATACCGTTCCAGCGATTGCTGGCTCATACATGGTGCATCGACGCGGGCGGGCAGGACGGCGAAGAAACACGCGAATCGTGCGAGCCGGCCGTCATTGGATGCCGCCAAGAAACAGTATCACTCAGTAGGCTACCCCGCTATCGGGTGGCCCCCGGCTGTTTTCATCCTTGCTCCGGCTGGCGCTTTGGTGTTATTTCTCCAACAAAGCAAGGCGAATAGTTCTTGATTCTGGACAGCAGACCTTGTGGGCCGGTGAACTAGTAATGTCCGGCTGCCGAGTGTGTCTCGGCTAAGTATTTTCGTAGGAACAGAACAAGCCCGTCCATTCGCCAGAACTTTCCGGGTTCAGTTGTGCGAATGAGCCAAGCGAGATAGTCTTGCGGGATTTTGCTAATCTCCGTGTTCTTGTGTCGGCCGAACCACAGCTTCGATGATGGGCTGTAGCGGGTGGCAATGCGTGCCGGGTCTTTGATGGTATTCCACGCCGATTTACCGAGCCCCTTGCCGTGGTACTGCCGTGGCGGCCTAGCCCGCTTTATTGCGGCTTGACGTTTCGTAGGCGCCCATGTGTCTTTTGGCATTGCTTCTTATTTCGCGGCAAGTAGAGCCTGTGAGACTGGAACCCGGAAGTGTCACGCGCTGGTGCAAAAGTTTAGGAACTGGTCTACGTATTGGCGAACCGAAGTTTGCTGCTTGGGCTTTTTCCACTTCTCTTTGTATCGGTGGGCAATCACCGGCAGCGAGCCCACGTCAACGTCCTCGGCGGTATCGTGGGACGCCACAATCAGCAGCGTCTCAACACCACTCCGCTGGCACGCATCGCAGACACGCTCAAGGGCCAGCTTTTGGCCGAATGGCGGCATGGCCCCACCGTGTTTCGTTTCGATGAACACAAAGGCTTTCCCGCCGAAGTCGAGAAACCCGTCGATGTCGGTCGGTGAGATTTTTCCGAAGCAGAGCCCCGAGAAGTCTCGCAATTGCTTGGCGTACTCCCGATTGCGGATTTTACCCTGCATCGGGTCGGTGATGGTTGCTTTCACTTGTGCAATACCCTCCCAAGTTTCGAGAACTCACTGGCAAACCGCTGGCCGTCTTCACCAAAGTACAAGACCGCCTGCCCCTGCAACGGCGCACCGCTGGGCTTGCCAGTCGGATCGATAAACTTGACGCGGCCCGAGAGCAGGCAAACGCTACTCGCACCTTCCAGCATTTTCTGGAACCATCCCGTCTCAGTGGCATTGTTGACGAGAACGCACGCGGCCGACACTTCGCCCGCAGCATACTTGTCCGTAATGGCATCGGCAAAATTAGCCACGAGGGGCTGGGCGTATGGCGGATTCATCCACACACGCTTGCCCCAAGTCTGCTTTAGCCCGTCCGTCTCGGCAGTGAAGAACGCCTTCGCGCCAACGGTGCGGTTGGCAATTTCCGATGAAGCCGGGTCGCAATCAATCTCGCCCAAGACGGCCCGCGCTGCCTCGATGTACGCCGGCGGGGTGTACCACTCGTTTTGCCCCGAGTTGTTCCCGACGTGTACCGTCAGTTTTTTGTACTCCGCATTGATCGACGTTTCACCAGACCGCAAGGCCGCTTTTACTTCGTCGGTTGCCTCGGCTGCAATCTTCTTGGCCTTGGCAATGGTGTCATGCGACAAGCCGGCCGCCTTGGCAAGCTCCTTCTTCGATTCGTTCTCCCGGCTGCTTTCGCGTTTGATATATGCAGTCACCTTCTTGAGCAGCGATTCGGAAAACTTCAACCACTCGCCGCCAGCCGTTTCGGCCGAGAATCTCTTAATCGCTGCCTTTTCGAGAGACCGCCCGCCAGGGAAGTGGTCAATCAATCGGATTTCAGGATCGCTTGTCCGTAATTGCTCTACGCGAGAAAGCGGGTCGGCGGAAACGCCAATCTTGATTTTGCTGGCAGTCGTAGCCACATACACCCGCGAGTCCGCTGAACGCTGTTCGTTGCGTCTTTTCTTTCCGTAGGACAACTTGACGGCATCTGCCATGTTACGTTTAGCGTCATAAGTCAATCCCGAATCGGCCCAAATTGCATCAATCTCTGCTTGCTGTTCACTTTCCCAAGAATTCTGGGGAATGTTCAAGTCGGTTCGCTTCCCCTGATTCGCCTTCGCCCGTGCCACAATGATGGGTTCCAGCCTCATCGCCAACTCGGCCCGAACAAACGGTACGAGATTGCGGCGGCCGAACTGGTTGCGGATAATCCACTCGATGGCCTCATTCCTATCCGCCAACTCAATGGCAGATGTTGCGAACGGCAGCCCCAGTCGGGCACAAATCTCGTGGCGGTTGTGGCCGTCGAGCAGTATGCCGTTCCACGTCACGAGTGGGTCGCGGCAACCATCGGCTACGATGTTGGCCTCAAGCTGGGCCAATTCGTTCGGGGACAAGGGCGGGATGAGAGATTGAAACTCGGGGTCCAGAGTGATGCTGCTTCCCATTACTTCCCCCATGTCAGTATCACCGTGTCATGTTTTCCGACAAAAAAACCCGCCCCGCCTATGGTCCGAAACCAGAACCCACGCGCGCGTAGGCTTATCAGCGGAAGCAGGTCCGACAGCACAAGGCCGTCCAAGCTCTCATCGAGAGAACAAATCCACTTATACCATAAATCGGCCCGGAAGTCAAGAGCAATCTGACGAAGTGACACAGAAAAGCCTGACACCGAGACACTATTAGCATTGCTTATGCTGTAGCATTGGTTCCGCTTATACTGCGTTTTTGGCAACGATTGGTGGCAAATCCACGAAAATGGTGTTGACACGGTGTCTCTGACTGCTATGATTGCTAGTGGTCACTCTTAACCGATTGCACAAAGGAACCAAATCATGGCCCTTCCGCAACAAGGCGCACACGTCACGTTCGACGCGATTGCCGACTTATGTGACGTTTCCGCCAATACAATGTACCAGGCGAGTCGCCGACCTGGCTCAGGCCCCGGCCAACGGAAACGCCAACCACTCGTCATCGACGACTTGGAAAGCGTAATCCTCTGGGTGGCCGCCCACGGCCGGGTGCCACTTCGCCGGAAGATTGCGGCGTATGCGGCGCCGAGCTTGCTTGAGCCTGGCGATCCGGGCGCGCCCATCGTGACTAAGGCCGAGCGGAAGCGGAAGGCGAAGGCTGCCAAGTAAAAAACCGGCCGCGGCTACCACAACCGCGACCGGCCCCATGACGCACCCTCACGCAATCGCCTCCTCCCGCACCAGCCCCGACCGCAAGTCCATCAGCTTCAACACCGGGCCGCCGGAACGCAGCACGAACCCGCCGAGAATGGCGAACCGCCGCAGTTCCGTGTCGTAAACCGCAAGCGACTCCTCCATCAGCGTGTCGGCAACCTTGTCGGGTTCCGGCATGGCCGCCTCCTTGCACCAGCCCCGTAGGAATCGGACCTCCCCGCCGACTGCCTCCTCGGGTGAATTGTGGAATGAATGAGTTGGCTCCCACTGGCCGCGCTGGCACAAATCCAGACGGTATCGGCCGGTTTCCATCGTTCGCGTCATGCTACGATCTCCTTGGCAACAACACTGATCCGCGACGGCGAAGTGCCCCAAGGGGTGATTGCACCCCAGTACGCGGCTAAGAGATTGGGCGCGGCATAGTAACCCCGCCCGTCCGCCCGCAGATGCGCGGGTCGTAGTACCGTTCTGTCACGCTGGGCTGAGAGTGCCCCAATTCGCGTGTAGCATCGCCGCCGGCCGCTTTGGTGTAGCTGGCCTTCGAGCGACGAATGCGGTGGAATCGACAGCCAGAGCCCTTGGGGGCATAGATTCCGGCATGGTCTAGGATGATTCGGAACCATCGGCCGATAGTCTGGGCTTGGACGTGGCACGGAAAGAGCCGCGCACCCCGGCGCTGGACGGCTTGAACGGCGGCAACGGTGTCCGGGGGCAGCGTGAACCATTGCCCCTCGGCGTCCTTTTGCGTCTCGGGCTGACAGTAGACGCCATCCCCGCGAAAGTCCACTGCCCGCAGTTCCATCAGCGCCGAGAACCGCAGCCCGGTATCCCACGCGACCAGCAGCAGGGCTTTCCACCAGGGGCCAGCGGCAACGCCCCCGATGCAGCCTGGCCAGTCGTCGGCCGCGGCAAGCACCCGCGAGAACTCCTCGACGGTCAGGGCCAGTGGCACCCGCTTGGGCTCCTTGAGCTTTCGCCACCTCGGCGCCCGCAGCAGCCCGTCCTCCTCGGCGTAGTATCGCAGGATCGCCAGCAAATGCCGGCAGTAGCAGTTGACCGAAGCGGCCGCCACGGTTTGCAGCAGCTTGGCTTGGAACTCGGCCAGCATCCGCGCGTCGATTAGGTCGATGGGCGTCTTGGCCGAGAACCGCTGCCACTGGCCCAGGGCGGTTTCGTAGGCAATCAGTGTCCGCGGGCTCTTGCCCACCAGCCGCATTGGCCGGTAGGTGGCGCGATAGTATTCCAACAGCGATGGAGCGGGCGCGGCGCAAATCATGGTGCGAATCCTGGTTGAATCCGCAACCGTAGCTTACGGGTGCGAAAAAGGCAACCGGATTATTCAACAACCATTCCATGCGATTCATCTTCGATGCTCGCGCGTCAGTCATTGGCGCGTCTGTCCGATGGTACTCCGCTACCCAAAAGGGCATCAGCTTATCAAGTGCCGCCCCACGGCGGGGCCTCACCAATCGGTTTTGCACCAGAGAGCCAAGCATGGCCCAGAAGTGCCTGTTTTCGGCCCGTTCAGAGGCCGAGAAACGCAATCCTGCGTCTCATGGCGAGCAAGATACCAGAAGCATCTGGGAATTGCAAGGGGGATTTATCGGATTTTTCCCGATGCGCAAAATCGTGGGCTATGCTTTGTTTTCATGTCGGAAACGGCTGGGCGGGCTGAACGGCACCCAAACAAGGGCAAAAGGGCTAGGGTGGGCCGAAGCCCAGCCTACCGCCCAGCACATTTCCGATGTGCCCCCTGTAGGACTTGAACCTACAACCCTCTGATTAAGAGTCAGCACTATGGGCGGGGGGGTTGACGTTCCTGGTGCGGGTGCGATAATGGCCACGGAACCCAGAACCAGGAAGGGAGAGATTGCCATGCGTTACGTCTTGCTTCTGTTCGCCGTCGTGCTGTGCGTGTCCGAGGCCCAAGCCCAGTATTGGCTTCCCCAGTACAGCTACCCCCAGACATACGCCCAACGCAATCGGGCGATGTTCGAGCAGCGTCAACGGGCGATGGACGCGGAGGCCCAACAGCAGGCCCAAGAGCGGTGGGACGCTGCCCACCCTGATTTAGCTGCCCAGCGGCAACTGATGTTGATACAGCAGAATCAGATGCGAGTGATGCAGCAGCAGATGATGTGGAACAGCTACTTTCCACAGCGCCAGCCAGATTGGCGATTCACGCCGGACGGCAACGGGGGCTACCGGGCAAGGCAATACTAGCGGGCGAACACGTCGGGGAGCATGGGCTCCTCGACGAGGTGCGTGTAGATGTCGGTTGTGGCGATAGATGAATGTCCGGCTCCGTCGCGGACTGCTACCAGAGAATGGCCGGCTGCTATGGCTTGCGAAATCCAGGTATGCCTGCCGTCATGCACTGACAGTTGCTCAACGCGAGCCGGCCCGAGGCACTTGATTGCCGTCTTCCATCGAAGTGCCGCCAGCTTCCCGGTGAGCGGCTTCCCATAGCTTTGCTTCGAGAGAGAGCAGACGAAGGGGTCGCCCGTCCCGGCGCCATGCTCAAGCCGCCATGCTCGCCACTTGGTCAGATCGGCCAGCGTCCCCGAGTCCCACCACAGCGGTATCATTCGAGCCTTGCGGACCTTCTTCTTCCCGACCGCCTTGGTGGTTACGGGCTGGACGGTGATGCACGGACGCGAACCGTCCACGGTGATGTCCGCCATACGCAGGCCGCACAGTTCTTTGCGGCGCATCCCGCAGCAGCACGAGAGTCGAAAGACAATGAGCGTAGACCAACGGATGGGGTTCAATGGGGGTGAGAAATCCCGCAGTACCCGCCCAATCTCATCCAGCGATAGAATCTGAGTGGCGTTCATGCTGGCAATCTATCCCGCCACTGTCCGAGTGTCAAGGATGCGAGCTAACTCGGGTAGATCATCCAGTTTAACAACCGCCAGCCAGGGGCGGCCATTCTTTCGATGCAGCACCACGGGGACAGCCAGGCCGGCATCGGCTATCGCCTGGTGCATCGCTGGGTAGATGCTCAGTTTTTCTACACGCTTTACCTCCCAGTGAACTCCGGGAATGTCAGCAACCACATCCGGCGACTCGGTGCCACCGTGGTACTGCCGGCCGCGGTGGGCGGAAACGCCGAACAGGCGGGATAGTTCGCCGGCCGCCTCCCGTTCCCCGACACAGCCCTTGCGTCTCGACTTGGCACCCATTCTTGGCTCCTACTTGAATTGAACCTCGTATGACACAGTGACAGTTGATTTTTCAATCTGAGCCGGTGGTGCCGTAGATTGAACGCGCACCGTCTGGACGGCAGACTGGCAGCCAGTTATAGTGGCGAGTAGAATTACAGTGGCGACTTGAATATCGGTGCGCATAAGGGGACACATTGTAGCCCTTTCAGCAGTTTAATGCACTTTGGGGTGCTATTGTAAGGAACTTAGACCCATTTATCTTACAATGCGCAGTCCAATGCGCGTTTCCATCCGTGGATCGTCGTGGATGGTGTGGGTGGGCTTCATGCCGGGGGGGGGCCTGTTAGACTCTCCGAAACTCCACAACCCAGACGTATGGGTTCGATGCCCAAGGGTACTTTTTTCCGTTGATCGAATCCCACAGATCGCGGTACGGATCGGTGGTGTCCCATCCTGCTTCATTGTTCGGATGTAGACCCTCTGCCGCAACGTCGGAAAGCAATATGCTTTGTAACCTCTCTGCGCACACCGCCGTGATCTCTAGCGTAATGCGCGAGGCCCAGCGGGGCATGAAAATGGACGGCCGCCACCGCGACGGCTCGACTACCGGCGTTGCACGATACAGCACCGGATTGTGGTCTAATAAAAATTGCCCATCGTAGTCTGTTGAGTGTGCCCATGTTTCTCTCACCCAAAGGCGGTCGCCGGGCGAACCATAAGGGCACTTCCATCCTTGTTCTTCATTGGCGAACCCGAATACTTCATCACCGGGGTAATCCTCGCCGTGTTGATTAACCAGCACGGGGGCGTATGTCTCGCAGATAATAGGCGAAGCAAAGTCTCCGTCGCCCGGTTGCGGCTTCACCACCCGCCTGGTTTGGATTTTCCTGCCGTCCAGAATCGCCCGGACCATCGGTGCCGAGAATAGTATGGGTCGTTTTTTTGTCATCATTCTCCCGCCTTCCCCCTTCGGCACCTAAAGCTATGCACCCTTACGCCGTAGTCTTTCTTCGGTCGCGTATCGCTGGCTTTCATCGCCGCGTCGTTCCGCTGGCGAATCTCGGCGGCTGCCGACTCGATCTCAGATTCAGTCGGCATAAAACAGTTTGTGTCAACGTCGTTGCGGTCGGTCATGGCTAGTGGTCAACCTCTTTCGGCGCGGCATATATCGTTGGTCTATCAGATTGCATCGGCTTCATCCACGGTTCGGGTGGCTTGCAGTCGCGCGAGAACGGGCACGTCTGCCGATGCTGGCAGTAGTCGGTCACGGTCGATATCGGTGAGGGATAGAACAGATCGTTGCAGCACCTATCGCAATATGGACCTGCTTCGTTGTGCCAGTGGGCCTGCGTGATGCTTTGTCCGCAGCCAATGCAAGTCCACGATCCTATTGATTTGCTCATTGTCTCTCCCTCTCGGCCAGCATGGCGGCGGCCTGTTGGTAGGCTATGTTTGCAAGTTTCTCGCACGGCATATCAAAGAAGTTATCGGCTGTGCAAAACCCTTGCATCGCCATGCCAGCGAACCAGTCAAGCATTGAAAGCCCTGGATACGCCGCTGGGTCAGTTGGAAACGCTGGCCCGCCGTCTTTGCGTTCGCTCATTGGACCCACCTCGTTGGCATGGCGTAGGATAATTTCCTCCCACGTTTTCTTTAGCTCCTCCATGATCTCCGGGTCAAGTTCGCTGATGCTGTCGAACCCAGCACGGTCGTCCAGATCAGCAATCAGGTCGTCAACAATGTAGCACGCTGTTATTGATTTCATGTTCTCCCTTTCGTGTTAAATCCGGCCAGCCCGCCGTTTTGCAACTCAACTGCACGGGGTACTTCGGGTGCCGCACAGTGTACGGGCCAGCCGGTTAGGTTGTTATGCTCCCAGTTCCCCTTGGTCGGCTCTGTAAAGTATTGCCGATACCGTTAATCCATTGCCTTCTTTGGCCTGTCGCCGCGACTTGGCAATTCTGGCGAAGTCTGGACACGGGATGTCTGGATTCAGCCGGTTGTGTTCGTCGGCCAGCATCGCTTGCATGTCCATGATTGCCGTGTGAAGTTCCGCCAACTCCGCGTCCTTCTTCGCAAGCTGCCGGGTCAAATCGTTGCAATACTCCGATCCCCTTATGTTCGCAGCCAACAGCGAGTCGCGTTCGGCATGTAGAGACTTGACCTGTTCGTAAAGATTGGCAACCTCCGTGGCTATACTGATTGCGCAGCCCATTGGCTCGCACGTTATCTGTTCTCGCGTGCAGCCCGTGGCCCGCTCCATCGCCTTCATTAGTAGCTCACGCTGGCCGGGGTCGATGCGTTTGTCGAGTTCGGCTCGCCACTCCCGCTTGTCGGCCTCATGGTGTCCGCGTGCGTTGTCGAGTTCCGTTTGCAGGCGGTCATTGGTGTGATTGGCGACTAAGTGCGCTTCGCTTAACCGGGATAGCTCAGCGGTCAAATTTCGGTGAGATTTAAGTAGTGCATCCCTCGCTTCGCACGATAGGCACTCACACCCTGCTACAGAGTCATCGTTTTCGTACCAGTCGAGTGCTTCTTCAATTGTCATCGCTTCCCCTCCTCTGCGGCTGTTGATTACCGCGACCGCGACCACGACCGCGACCACGACCGCGACCCCGACCGCGACCCCGACCGCGACCCCGACCACGACCACGACCACGACCGCGACCCCGACCGCGACCCCGACCACAAGCGTTGTTTTCGTCCGCGTTGCATTGGTTACTCCTTCACAACAGAGAATGCTTCCACACACGCCAGCATGACGTACACGGCGTTGGGGAGTTTCTGTGCGTCTTTCCACTTTGGGTCACTGAACGCGCCAGTCTCGTAGACAATGGCAGCGTGATCCAGCCGCACGCACGATTCATTCACGCCAACGAGGGTTCCGGTGTAGATGTAGTTGAGGCAGAACAACGTGATGCGTTGCCCCATCAAGCCCACCAATCCCTCGCCTTCGACTTCGGTAACTTGCACTAGCTTCTTCATCGCTCGATCTCCTTGTGAAAGAATTGTAAACTCACTCATCGCTTCCCCTGTTACGTTGTAGGTGCATTGGCTCGGCAGTTTATTGCGATTTTCAACAGCCTGTTTTCTTCCCTCAACGCCTCCACCGTCACCCGCTCCTGGTCAAGCTGCTCGCGTAGCAGGCGGTTGGTTTCGGCGGCGTCGGCTAGCTCTGCTTTCAGCGAATCAATGTGATCGTCGCGTACTTGTAACTTCGCGTCCTTGGTTGCGTCATGCTCGGCAAGGATCGCGGTGATGCGTTCCATCAGCACATCCCACGTCGTTTTGCCGTCGTAGATTTCGTTATCCTCGTTCCAGTGCTGTGCGTTGTGAATGCCATCAGCGGCACTTTGAATCGCTTGTTTGATACGCTCGGCGGTAGTCATGTTCATTCTCCCACGGTGCATATTGCCTTCGGACCTTTTCGGTCAATCGCAACGGCTTTCGGTCCAGTCGGCGTGGCGGTAGCGTTGCCATAGAGCGTGGCGGTAGCGTTGTCCCAGAGCTTGGCGGCGGCGTTGTCCCAGAGCTTGGCGGTAGCGTTGCCATAGAGCGTGGCGGTAGCGTTGCCACAGAGCGTGGCGGTAGCGTTGTCCCAGAGCTTGGCGGCGGCGTTGTCCCAGAGCTTGGCGGTAGCGTTGCCATAGAGCGTGGCGGTAGCGTTGCCATAGAGCGTGGCGGTAGCGTTGCCATAGAGCGTGGCGAATCCACCATACGCGAACACATTGCCGTCTTTTATCTCTCGCTCGCCGTCGAGAATCACACGCTCCTTGAACCACTCTTTCAACTCCGCTCGCGTTCTCTTTTCGGTTTCCTTGGCGTCGTGCCACGGCGGCAACTTGTCTTGATCGACGCGGTAGCTCCACTCCTTGAGCGGTTTCCGCATGTCGCCTTCCGGCGGCGTAATCTCAACCCTCACGATGTTTGGGCCGCGCACCCCGTCCGGCGATAGGCCAAACTCCTCGATGATGTCCTCGTGCGAGTCGGATTTCTTCGACCAGAAAACGCGGTCCTTGGTCAGTACGAATGATGCTGGCGAACACATGGCTTAGTCTCCCCTGTTTTGGTTAGTGATACGCTCGGCGGTAGTCATGGCGTTGGCTCTCCTTATCAAAATAGTCAACCACCTTCTCTGCTACCCACCCCACACACCAGAACGGCAGGATAATAAGCAGTACGGGCGATAGCACTAGCAGCAGGCAGCAGACAACCCCAAAGAAAACCCTGTCGGCTTGGTCGCTCATATCCGGTTTCATGGCATCGGTTCCTCGTTTCGCGGATTCTAGCAAGTCTCTGACGTGGTGTCAAGCACAATTCGTCAAAAATATGCAGCTACCTCGTCCGGGGTAATCCGGTTGGGCGCATTCGGGTTGACTAAGCGGTTGAACGCCACCAGATCGTAGTCGTTCGGCCTACTCCGCAGCAACACCGCCAACTGCCGGGCTTGCGGCCATTTCCGCTTATCCTCTACCTCCTGATGATTGCAGTTGGTGCATAGCACCAGAATGGCATACGGCTTGTCGAGAGCTTTCTCCCGGTTCGGCCCATTCGCCACTTCATGCACGCACAGCGCCGAACACTCACGCGGGAGTCGCGTATTTGGTCGCTTCGGACTTGCGCCGCAGATTTCGCACTTCCCGACCCTTGCGATCAGGGAGTCGCGGATCGGTTTCACCTTCCGCAGCAACCCACGTCGTTTCTGCGAGATCGGTCGCATCGGGCTCCTCCTTCGGTGGTCGGCGGTCCTCCAACTCCACGGTGTCAATGTAGGCGTCACGGTATCCCAACGAGATAGCCGTCGCCTTGAGCTTTCTGGCGTCCTCTGGGTTGTCCACGGCGGCGTAAAGCATCCCTCGCTTTGTGCCATAGGTGCAAATAATTCGGTACTCGGTGCGATCTCTCACGTTCACTCTCCTGGTTTGTAGGGTCTGTAGCCAATCCATTCGCCACACGCCGAACACTTCGTCTTCCACCATCCACCGCGCTCGTCGAGCAAGGACTTAGCGCCAGCACGCCGCACCCTCGCCTCGACGAGCGCTTTCTTTTTGCACGTCGGGCAGATTCCGCCCATGCACTTGGCCTCTCGCATCAGAACTCCACGTCAGAAGTGGGGGCGGGCTGGCCCTTCGGCTTCGCGGGTTGCGGGTCCTTGGGGGTGAATGAGAGCGACAGGAACGTCTTGCCGCTCTGCTTGCCGGTCTTCTTCCAGCCGGACAGCCAGTATTCCACCCCGCCCACCTCGGCGTTGCCCTTGTAGTCGGGATGCTTGGCGTCCTCCTTCTTGTCGTTGACGAACAAGGCGCCGGTATTGTTGTTGTCGTACTCCTTCGCCATAGCAGAAACCTTTCTCAAAAAAGTGTCACGGTGTCATAGATCGACGCATTCAGATTTCTTCACGAAGTCGGTGATTACCTTGGCGAGGTTGCCCAATACCCCGGCCGTCTCGGTCAGCACGCCCAGGCACGTCTCGCAGGGGCCGCCCTCATCTGGCGGTTCGCACGTCTCGCAGTTGCACTCGCCGGCCACGCACTTCAACCGCTCGACCTCGTGGGTCAACTCGTTAATGCGTTGCGACTTGCACCCGATGCGGTACTGTAAGTCGTTGATGTGTTCCTGCTGGGCCGCCCGGTGCCGCTTGTCGGTGGCTTTGGCGTCCGCAAGCTGGTATTCCAGACTGTCCTGGAATGCGGACGCCTTTACGCGGGTGTCATTGGCAATCTGTGCAGCCTCCTCAAGCTGGGTTTCCAAGCAACTGATCTGCTGCTTCAACTCCTCCTCGCGGCGGTCCTTACTCTGGCACGTTTCTCGCAAGGCTTGGACCAGCAGGGAATCTTGCCGGCTGGCTTCCTTCCACTCGCCGCAATCGCGGGCGGCGCAGAGCCACGCCTCCGATACTTGCCCATATCGTTTCAGTAAATCCGATTGTGCGCGGTTCAGGTAGGCGTAGCCAATGGCCGCCTCGGCAGCGATGGCCGAAATTCGTACTGCGCCGCCCATTCCGCTCTCGGCAAGCATGGATGGGTATGCGCATCCCGTGCGCAGATCGTAGGCCAATCGCGTCGGAAACTCCCAAATCCAATGCGGGCACGCGCTGTCCGCGCTGCTGCAATAGTATCGCTTCTCACTCATTTCGCTTTCCCTTTCTGTTTGATGATGTCGTAAACCGGAACACGCCGCGTTCTTCCGCTGAGCGGGTCCGTTCGCTTCGAGCATCCGGCCCGGATTGAACCACTCGCCACTCCATGCGTTACCCGCTTGTGTGTGGTTGCGGGGCTCAACCCAAGTAATTCCGCCAGTTCCCGCATCGTAAGCCCAGGGTCGTTGCACTCCGACGTTTGCATAGCCTCACGCCACTCCTCCACGGTGATTTCAGGCTTCACAGCGTTTCCTCCTTCCCTCGTGACAGACTGCGCACCCAGTGACGGGAGTACAAATCCTCGTCCCCGCACCGCAACACCGTGCCGCCAATCTGGGGCATGGATTGCCGCGCCCCGGCGATTCGGTACGCGAACGGAGTTTTCAACTGCCAGGCGGGCGTCGTGCAAACCGTGGCGAACCCCTTGTGCGTCATCACCCGCACCTCGGCGTTGCGGTGTCTGTGCGAGCGGACAACCCAATCGGGCGGCTCGTTGTTCCAGCGGCCCGACTCGACATAGGACTCCGACAACTCCCGCATTAGGGCGGACGATTCGTAGGCCATGCTGCCCGAGGTGCCGATGTGGTGGCTGATATGGGCCAGCCCCCGCCCAATCCGCAACCACAACTCATAGCGGGCGAACTGGCCGGACTCGCTGGGGATGGCGCCCAGGCTTTGGGCCAGGGCCTCCTCTTGGGCGCCCGACGCCCCGACGTGGGCCTCGGTGCCGCGAATGTGGTAGTACCGCCCCTCGCACAGTTCCACGACCGGGGCCAGAATCGCATGGGCCGCCTTCCCCTGGTCCGTGAGGTTGTGCGTCCACTGGTGGGTCGCCCCGTGGTGGGAACCGTCCAGGGCGTCCCCGTTGACGCAGACGGCGAACGGTTCGCCGCGGCAATATTCGGGAACCACCACGTTCCAGAACTCCTCCCACCACTTCCACACCACCCGTTGCAGCTTGTTGGGCGAGTACCGCCCACCTTCGTCCATCGGGTGCCCGTCCGGGTGGCACAGGCCCATCTGGCAGCCGACGTGCAAGTCAGACACTACGACGAGGTTTTGCACCTTGAGCTTCTTGCGTTTTGCCATCACAACCTCCTTGGTTACGCCACGCCTTCCCATATCTCCCACGCAGAGAATATGGCCGAATACTCCGCACCCCACACAGAGTCATGCTGATACGCCCGGTCGATGCAACGAACATGCCCCCATTCGTGCATGATGGTATCCCGCTGGCCCCCTTCGCTCTGGCTGCTGTTCACCAGTACGGTGAACGCCCCGCCGTCAAACCGCGTCCAGCCGGCCAACACCTTGCGATGCTTGCGGACCACCTTCACCGGCATGGACACCGGGAACGTATCTCGCAGAAATCGCAGCAGCGCGTTCCATTGTTTGCGGGACATGGCAACCTCAGTTCGGAAAACAGTGTTGTTCGACGGCCAGCAAGCGGTCGATCTCTTGGCCAGTCTGGGCTGGGCATTCCTCGACGCCCGCGATCCACGCGGCGATATTGCTGGCGGCCTCGGATAGCTCGCTCATCTGGCCGGACTCCCCCACCACCATATCCCAGCACCGGCATCCCATTAGCGCCAAGTCGCTCGGCGTATTCAGCGGGCCGAAGCCGGGCCGAATCACCTTAACCAGCATCCCGCCCTTCTGGCGAATGGCATCCACCTCGTTTGTGAACCGCACGTCGGGGATGACGACAACGCCGTTCTCACACTTCCGATTCAGCACGTTATCAATCCACGTCGCGCCGTAGACCTCATTGCGGACGGCATTGCCCAACTTCACCCAGACCTCGATGGGGGTGAGCCCGATAGCGTCCAGCTTGACGTGGCGCAGCGCAGCGCCTTCTTCCGTCTCGTAGAACGACGGTTGCCGCAGCCCGGCCCAGCCGTACAACTGGAACGACACGTCCTTGAGCTTCCACGCGAAACTCCAAATGTCCGCCTGAATGCCGCGGGTCGCCAGTTCCTTGACGATCATCTTGGCAAGTGAGTCCTTGCCGACGCGGCTGTAGTGGCCTAATCCGATGATTTTCATGCGCCGCTCCACTTCGGGAAAAGGGTTCTGAACCGATCCATGAACATATCGTGCGCCAACTCGTGTCCGCAGGCGACAATCTTCCGCTCCAACGGCACCACCCCATCCGTCCAACTCCAATGCAGCCCGGACGGATTGAGCAAGTCCCGCCGCTCCGTGGCGAGCATTATCACGTCGGCCTCATGGACCGTCTCGGGCATCGGCCAAGATAGCCCGAACCGCTCGGCAATCACGGCTTCCAAATTGTATTCAAGCAACTGATACTCGGGCAGCAGCGACTTGAGCGGTTTCGACACGTCGCCCAGGTACGCCTCAGTCGCGTCGTGCATCAGTGCCCAGGGGGCGAACGGCGGCGGAACGATCTGCGACATGATGGCGCAATGCTGCGCTACTGAGTATGGGACCAGCGTATGTCCGGTGTAACGGTTGAGCATGGACAGGGCATGGGCTATGTCCTCCACACACACGTCCTCGGGATTAGCGTCCTCAAAGTGAAACGCTCTCCCCGAGTATGTTTCTATCCAGCTTCCGTTCATACTACACCTCCGTTGGTTTTTGGCGGAACCAGAACGTGTTTCCAGCCGTCTCCGCTGGCAATTCGGCTCACCATCTTCATCGGGAGGCCGCAGGTTTTTGCCAAGGCAGTTACCCATCCGTAAGGAAGCCGCCCGTTTTCGCCTCTCATCCCCGCGGCGGCGGAACGAATGAAGGCCACTTGCGAATCCTTGAGTTTGGCGGCATAGTGCGATTCTCCTCGTTTGGCCAACAGGGGGTTTTTGCGTAGTGGATGATCGTCGCCACACAGCGGGTTCTTCCGCAGCCGCCCCCGCCGAACACAGTCGCGCATGTTGGTTGTCTGATTGCCCAGATATAGGTGGTTTGGATTACAGCAAGAAGGGTTGTCGCAGTGGTGGCAGATGTATGCACCCAGAGGAATTGGCCCGTTGTGCAACGACCACATGAGGCGATGGACAAGCCAGCTTTTCCGTGTTCCATGTTGGAAGGTTTCGGTTTGACCGTATCCATATTTGTTGCGCCATCCCTGCCACTCCCAGCACCCGCTTGTGGCGACCATCACTCGCGCCATAATCCAAGATATGCGTTCTTCTCCGTTCATGTGGTATCTCTCTGTGACGCGGTGTCAGTTCAGTCCCTAAACGCACAACAAACCTTGTGGAGCAATTCTTTATCCGTCCAATTTGGGTCTGCATGGTCCCGATTCCAGTGTTGCAAAGCCACGAATGCCTCGGCCTCACTCATGCCCGAGTCTCTGAGTGCCATCGCAGCGCGATAGGCGTCCTTGTCGCCGCCTTGCCCAGCCACAGACCGTATCGAATCAATGTATTTCGCGCCGTCGCTTATCAGTCGCTCCCGGCCCGGCTGGCTGAACTTCGTCTCGGGCCGCCATGCCGGGTCGAATACCGGCAAGTCCGCCACGCTCGTCAGCTTGTGCCGCCAGTGGTAGCGACCTTCCGAATGTAGCGACGGCGGCGCCAGCACGTAGCTCCGGTCGCCCTTCACGTCATAGTGCCCGTTGATCTTCGTGCCGCTCATCACGTACTGGCCGGGGTGGCGGAAGTAGAAGTGTCGCCCGCGCCGCGTCTTTACCACTGCCGGGCTCTTGGCCACGTTGTTCCAGAACCACAGGGCGTCGTCCTCTGAGTCGCAATCCACCACCACGATCCCTGAGATGGGGCCGGTCACTATGGCTAGGCCGTCATGTGGCCAGTCTACAAGCTCTTTCAGTGAAGGCCGGCGGTCCTGGTATTCCTTCCATGCGACGGCAGGCCGCTTGTCCTCTCCGATCGGTATGACTGAGAATCCAAACCGCTCCGTGTAGAGCGTTGCATACGCCACCCATGCCAATTCTTTCTCGCGTCGGTTCATGCCACCCTCCCGTGAAGGTTTTCAACGGGAACGGAACCCACCTTTCGCCACCAGTCGCCAGGGTCTTTCGGCATCAGCGGTAAGTCACGCGGCGGCCAACCGTGGTTTTCAACGCAGTACAACGCTTCCGCTTGGCGGAAAGTACGCCCCGCCCGTTTCATGCGGTGGTACATGCGTTCCCATATCTGCTGTTCGTTAGGCTGGTGCCGCACTCGACGCGGTTTGTAAACGTCCCCATCGACTTGCCGCAGCGAACCGTCAATCTGCACCACCATGCGGCTCTTTTTGTGGGCGATGTACCCGCAGGCCGGGCACGTTCTTCCGCTGGCCCGTACCTTGCCGCACTCCGGGCACGTAATCGGCTCCGACTCTTTCCCTTCCCGAATCTTCTCTTGGCGTTCTCCGACTGCCCGATTGTTCGTGAGCCCGAGAGTCCATTCGCGGTCAACAGCGAGCGACCCATGCCGGTGCCAGTTGCCGCCGTGGTCGAGGACGATGCACTTCTTTTTGCCGACACTCGGGCACGCCCGCAGTAGCCGCCCGCCGCTCTGCAGGAAGGAAGTGAGCCCGCCGAACACGGTGGCGAAGATTCCGCACTCAACCCACGGCCAGTCAATGCCTTCTCTCAGAACGAAGCGATTACACACCACCTTAATCTCGCCGGCCTTGGCGAGTTCTGCGATGTTCTCCCGGCTCTCCTGATCGGTGCCGTGAAACTCTCCGTCAAGCCATGTATCGGTCCCGTCGATATGGGCGGCGCGGATTCCCGCTTTGGTGAATTGTTCCGCGAACCAGATCGACTCTTTCACGCCGGGGGCAAATAGCAGCGTCGGTTTCTGTTCGGGGTTGTGTTCCTGCCACGCTTTGACGACCCGCCCGAAGATTCCCGGCCTCATAATCGCCTTGACGTTATCCCGTTCGCTCAAATCCTCCCCGACCTGATACTTCTTGATGTGCCGTAAGTCGGGCTCGTCAGGGGCGTAGGTTTCAGGCTTCACGAGCGCCCCAATGGCAAGGCACTCCGACATGCAGCCGGCGACAAACAACTCATCGTACCCTTCCAGGTCCAGCGGGGTTGCCGTGTATCCGATGATTGTTGCGCCGGCGTCAACGTGGTCCTGCATGATACGCTGCATGGTCGGGCCGCATTGGTTGTGGGCCTCGTCCACAAGTACCAGCGACGCGCGGTGCAGTTCGCGGGATTGCGACTTGTACACCTTCGATAGCTCGCTCTGTGTCATGCAAAGCTGGACATCCCGCAGCAGCGCCGTCTTATGGCCGCTGGCCCGCTTGCCAAAGTCGATGCCCGCCTTGTCCAGTACCCTTGCTGTTTGGTCATAGAGCATCTTTCGCTGAGTGTACAAGGCCACTGGCGCGTTCTGTCCAGTAGCCCACAAAATCATATCCGTCATTATCTTGGTCTTGCCCGATCCGGTTGGACTGGTAATGCACAGCCGCCGGACGCAGCGACGTATCGCGTCGGTGGCACCCTCGAAGGCACGGTCTTGATTGGGCCAGTTCTGCATTACTTGCTCGCCTGCTTCCACTCGGCCAAGGTTGCCATGCACGTTTTGGTTTGGGCAATGAGCGCCCGATGCAAGTTCCCGTGCTGGAATTGCCGATGCAGTTCGTCAGTGCGGTTGATGGCCTTACCGAACAACGCCTCGACTTCCACCCATAGCCGCGGGTCTTTCTTCTGCGCGCCCTGCTTGGGGGCTTCCGGCAGCTTCCCGGTTTTCAACGCCTTGGCCTGCTGCGCCTTGGGCAGCTTGGACGCCTTGACGACTTTGGCCTTGCCGAGTTTCGACTTGCCGGCCAGGATTTCCGCCTTAGCTTCCGCCCCCTGCTGCTCAGCGATTGCGTCAACGGCGTCGGCAAACGCTTCGGCGCGTTGTAGCGTATCGGCGGAAACGCCTTGTTTTGCGGCAATTTCGTCCGCTGATAGCAAAACCGCAGAGTGCGGTTTTGCTCTGTCTCCGCCGCGGGGTAGCTTTAACTCCTTATAGAGCCTGCCAAGAGCGAATGTGCGATTGGCGTCAGTAAGATTTCTCCGGCCAAGTTGGTTTTTGAGGACAAATACGACAACATCAGACTTTGAGGCAAACGTCATCGCCTTAGTCTTAAACGGCAGTCGGTGTGCCGTGCATATCTCGTAGCGATGCTCGCCGTCTATGATGATGTCGTTGTGGTTGGCCCAAACCAGGATCGGGTCGCGGCATCCCTCCGCAACAATCATGTCCTCAAGTGTCTTTTTTTCTTCGTCCGATAGGGATGGGCAAAGCGATTTGATTTCGGGATCAATAGTGAGTTTTTGTGTCATGCTGCACCAACCCTTTCCGTGGCCCCATACTGGGCTATGTAATCAAGTAATGTTTCCGATGGCTCAAACCACTCCCCGTGCATGCGACTCTCCGCAAACCGCACGTGCAATGCTCTTTCGTCGCGTAACAGTCTCGTGCATAGTGGACGGGGCTGGACTCGAACCAGCATCTCCTCCCTTGTCAGGACGCCTCTACCAATTGGGCTACCCGTCCAAAACGGCCCGGCCAGTTCATCGGCTTATCGCCGCGTCTTACCTCTTGGCTTACGCTGGCAAGCTGGGCCTATTCGCGGAACGCATGGTCGGGCCGCATGGGTCCGAGCGTTCCCCGAGTGTTCACCTACGACGCCGCTTCCTCAGGTGCAACGTCCGTTGCCGCTTCGGCCGGAAAGGGAGCCACGGGGGCTGCCTCCTCGACGGGCGGGATGTCCGCCGCTGGGTCGGGAACGGAAAGCGACTCCACCACCGCTACGTCCTCGACCGGGGTCGGCTCGACGACCGCAATCGCCGTTCCGGGTTCCGGCGCCGGGGGCGGGGCCTGGACAACAATGCTGTCCGGGTAGGCCGCCATGATGTCCGCAATCAGTTGCGTCCGGGCATCAATCGCGTCCCGCAGTTCCGCCTGGGCCACCGACTCGGCAAGCTGGGCATCGGCCGCAGCCAGTTCGGCAGCTTTCTTCGCTTCCGCCGCCTTATCGGCAGCGTCTTTTGCCTGCGCCAACTCCCGACTCACAGAGTCAAGTTCGGCCTTCAACTCGTCCAAGGTCATCGTGCGTATCCTCCAAACAAGGGTCAAGATTGACGGCGCGTCCCACATTGCAGTGAGAAGGGTTTTCCACGTGGGTACTCCCCTACAGCTTGCGCGCCGAGTAAAAGCCTCAGTTACTACTTTCCTGGGTCCGTCCACCTTCCCCGCACATGGCAGGAATGAACCAGCACGTACACCTCGCCGGTGTTCCCGTGCGGAATCTCTATGGCGCTGTTCATCTCGCGGGGATCGACAAACACCATATCCCCCACCGCGAAGTCCGGCGTCTCGAACGCCCCATACGGTCCATGTTCGCCTGGCCCAACCTTGGCAACCGGCGCCGGGTTGATTCCTTTCCCCAGCGGCCCCAGCAGCAGGAACCCACCTGCCGGCGTAAAGTGTTCCAATTCCAACTTCATTGGTATCCTCCGTATTTGTTGAACGCTGCCTCAAGTCGGTCGTTGTACGTCGGCTTCCTCGAACGGCTCCTTGCCTTTTGGCCCCGCCTCTCGACGGCCGCCTCCCAATCCGGGTCGCAGTGGTGGTCTGAACCGCCGAGCGGCCCCACTTCGGTCAACTTCTTGCCGCAAGCCACGCAATGCGTCAGATTGTTGCGTCCGTGCGGGTCGGCCCTCATGCCGCACCACCTTTCTTCTTCGCCTTGCCGTTCTCGATAATCACGCTGCACCGCTCCTCATCCTCGGCCCCCCGCGTGACAAGCTCGACGATGCACTGGAACCCGCCCTCTTTCAGCAACTGGTCAAGGGCCTCGATGGTGTCCACGTCCAAGTCACTTCCACCCTCGCACACCAGCAGCTTGAGCCGGGGGTTCAACGCCATGCCAATCTTGGCGCTGGTCAGAATCCGCTTGGACTTGGCGGCCTGCTCGAACGGCAACCCGTTGTAGAGAACCCCGTCGTCGTCGATAGACAGGCCGGGTACAGGCCACTTGGCCGTCATAAGGGCCGCAGCTTGCTCGCCCACGATAGCGGCCATCTTGTCGGACAGTTCTTGCGACTGCTTGCGCAAGGCTTCCAGTTCGACGCCCACGGCTTCACGCTGGGCATTGGCGCGGGCCTTGTTGTTCAGGGCCTCGGCACCGCCGATCTGGTCGCGGATTGCAACCTCGTCCAACGGCTCGAAGGCTTCAACCGTCTCGGCAAGTTCCTTCCACCGCTCTTGGCTCGCCGTCAAGGCAAGTTTTTCGTTCGCCAACTGCCGTTGTAGTTCGGCAATCTTCGACTCCAAACCGTCACGGCACGCCTTTTGGCGGTCGATGGTGTCTTGCACCTTTCCAAGCTCGATCTTCCGCCCGTCGTTCACGTCGTTGTGCTTGCGCCGCCGCTCCAACTCGGCCACCAGGGCAGACACCGAAACCTCCTCGGCGGGAGCGTCAGCATGGACCGGCATTCCGTCGAACCGCGCCCGGACGTTCTTGCCGTCTCTATTGACCGCCTCGCGTTCCTTGTAGAGCCGGTCGTATTCCTTCTTCTGTTCCGAGAAGTCGAGTCCAACCAGCTTTTGCAGCAGGCCGCGCTTCTCCTTCTTCGGCAACCGCTCGAACGCCAGCGGGTCGAACGCCTTGAGAGAGTACATCCTTTGCAGCAAGGCGCGGGGCTGGGGCACTTCGTTGCCCTCCCCATCGGTGATGCGGAAGGATTCGACCACTTGCCCGCCGCGTTTTCTCTTGAGCAGCAGTTCCACCGCAAGACCCTGGGCCAGCTTGCCGTCCATGTCTTCCTCGCTGGCGGCCAAGTCCACCTTTACCCAGCCGTCATCTTCGCCTTGGCGCAGGGCAACGTCGGGAAAATCCTCCATCCCCGAGCGTCCGCACAAAGCCATCAGCAGGGACTTGATAGCCGACGATTTTCCCTGGTCGTTTTTTCCCCCGACAAGGAACAGGTGGTGCCCCTCAAGATCGAAGCTGATGTCAGCCACCTTGAGGACATTGTGTGTCTCATATCGCAGAACCTTCATCGCAACCCTCCATAGGTATTGTTTGATTGTGACACAGCGTCACAGATTATGGCCTAACGCGAATCACGCCGCGTCTTCCCGGCACCGGGCAACATTGTCGTTGCTGGGGTTCTCACTCAGGGGCGGCCACTTGCGGCGTCGGCCTCCCGTGCTGGAAATGCTCTGAGCCAGTGACGCCCAGAACTCCCGATTGCAGTCCGCACAGTACCACGTTCTGTCCGTTTGCACGGTCGCATCGGCCGCCTTGCACACTTCACATTTCGGTTGCATCGTCCACCTCACGGGTGATTGGATTTAATCAATATGTCGCCACGATAGGCGAGCGACTATCCTTCTTACGGAAGCATCACTTACGCAAAAACATTCACGAAGAACACGAACCGAAACGCCTCTGCTGGCTAACTCGCGGATTGTTTTCACGTCTTGCTCCTTCAACCTGGCACGCGGGTTCATTGTTCCCTTGAGACTTGTTCCGTGGAGAACCTTATCCGCGCCATTCTCTCCTTTGCTGCCCCACTTAAGATTGTCGCAGCAGTTATTGAGCCGATTCCCGTCTATGTGCCTGGCTTCCATATTAGCGCCAGGGTGTGCTTTGACAAAGGCGGCTAACACAATTCGGTGGACCGAAAGCCTTTGTTTTTTGCCTGCGCGACACAAAGTCACACCGTAATATCCATTGGTTCCTATATCCGGGTGTAATCGCTTCCATAAGTCACATTCACCGCGCCGCATAGCCATCTGTCTCGACCACACAGAACCATCGATTCCCACTCTATACATGGGCCATTCTGCAATGGGTCGATATGTTACTTTCGGCACTTTCATTTCTCCCCCTGGGGCGATGCCGAACCCATAAAGTCTCGCACCGACTTTGGGATCGGAGTACCGGCGGGTGGAATAACCCGGATGCACAACTCATTCTTTTGCCCAAACGCATGCGCCGCATCCAGATAGCGCCGCTGCAAGTGGACCGTTTTCCCGAGCCAGTCCGCAGGGTTCTTTCCCAGCAGCACTTTCAACATTCGGTAGTTGGTTCGATTGAGAACCAGCCGCTTGGCCTTGTCCTTGAATCGAACCAGTGCCTTGTGAATCAATTTTCCTGACGCATCCGTTTCGGTGTCCGGGTCGGCCACGGCCTCGATGGTGACGGGGCACGAAGCACCCTCCGGCAAGTCGATTGCCTCTAAAAAGTGCCCCTCGTATCGTTCTTCCATTGCGTTCATTCCTGGTACTCCACAAGTTCCTCGTCTTCATCCTCCATGCACCACGCCGGCACGACCAACTCGTACAACTCCCCATTCGCCACTCCGGGGAAGTAGCCGGTCTTGATACACTCGGGAAGCCGCTCGATGATTGCCAGCCCGTGCCGTGCCCCCTGGTCCAGCACCGCGTCGGGAATAGGGATGAGTGCGATGTCGTAGGGCCGATGGTTCTCAATGGCGAGAATGTAGACGGGGTATGGTTTCCCCGTACATTCTTGTAGCCACCGCTGATACAACCCCAATTTCAAGTCATAGTGAAACGCGAAAAAGTCGCGCCAGAACTTGTCCTTGTGAACGTCCTTGGTGGACTTCACATCGACAATGACTTGCTGCGAAGAAATCCAGTCCAGTCGCCCGCGGCACTGGATACCGAACTCCACGGAGAAGACCGTCACTTCCGCCTTGCCGGCCTCGATCAACGGCTTGATGTCGCTGCCGGGCCGGTCGCATTCCTCCACAAAATGCGCCCCGGCCTCGGCAAGCGATGCCATCTGTTCGGTTTTGAGAACTTCCTTGCCGTGTTCCCATGCGTCGGCAGCGAACTCCTCGTAGGCTTTCCCCGCCCGGCGCCCGTCCCACGAGGCGTACCGACCGGCGAACTCGCGCGGTTCGAGAATCATCGTGTGGATCGCCCGGCCCCACTGTTTGCTGGCCGAGTCGGTATCCGTGGCATTCCACGCCGACAAGAGATGCAGCATGGACTTCATGCCGTGGGCGATGGTCGAGGGGTTCATGGCCGGCAGGGCTTTATACTCGTCCCAGCCAAGCCCCTCGTTGATTCCAGTGCGGCCCGGCCCCTTGGCCAGAACCTTGGAAATGTCGATAGCACTAGACATAAGAGCCTCCATGACTCGCTATCAAGTGACGCTATCCGTCGATGAGCGATTTCAGATAGTACCCAAGGGCCGTCGTCAAGACGCCCACGCACGCCCACAGAACCTTGCTGCTGATTCGCGCCGTCGTTTCCAACTTCGCAAGTCGCTCAAGGATAGGGGGCTTTCCGTTCCCCATCACGATTGGCCGGCATTCTGCACAGTGGCCTATCATCACGTCCAGCTTCGACTCGATCCGCGATGCTGTCTCAAACACGCTGTCAATCCGCTCGTGAATCCGTTTGTTCTCTGCCGCTGTCATAGGTCGAATCCTTTCGGCCTGCTCGAAGGTGTTTTTTAACTCCCCGCCGAGTGTTTTCGGGCACTCGGCGGGGAGCGCTCAAGGAGGTTTACTGTCACTGCGTCAGCGTTTGGACCGCATCAACGGCCGCTTTCGCCTGCGCCGCACCGGGAACCACCGCTATAGCCGCTTGGGTGGCGACGTGAAGGGCGGAATCCGCTTTGGCTTTCAGGGCCGACAAGTCGGGGAGCTGGGCCTTAACCTTCTCCTCGACGGTATCCACGCGACCGTGAATCTTGGCTAGCAGTTCCACCAGCTTGTCGTCAACGGTGTTGCTCGTCTTGGCGGCCAACTCTTGCAGCTTCGGAATAGCCTTATTGTTGATCTTGTGAATCAGCATCAACAACACCAATCCGATACCGACGATTGCCGCACAGAAGATGAGCAAGGCGACCTTGGCCTGGGTGAAGCCCTTGAACCGGACGGCCGCCGATTCGCTGTCCATGTTCTCCTCGGCATTCGCGGCCAATCGGCTGCTGATAGGTCCGCCGTGTTCGGCCAGCCAAGAGGCTTCCTTGTCCGTGAGCCGACCGATAGCCGTTTTCATCTTCGAGGCATCGTCAGCGGGCTTCTCAGCGGGGGGAGCTACCACGGGAGGAGGAGCTTGTCGTTGCTGATTGGCAATCTGAGCTTGAATAGCCTGTAGGTTTTCGTTCACCCGCTCCAACTGAGCGGCCATCGCCGCGTCTTTGGCAGCTTCGCCAGAACGGTACGGCAACAGGAAGTTCCCGCCGGGGGCAGTCTGTGCGCCCGCAGTAGGAGAACAACCGCCCGGCCCGCATCCACTCGCCGAATCGCCCGGTTGCTGGTACGGTTCCGGTCCAGGCATCGGGGGCGTTGGGGATCGCTGAATCGCCACGGGGACTAGCTTACCCATCGACTGCGGAACGATGTAGGCGCGTTGCTGTACCTTCGGTATCGCGGAGTCCAAAAGAAGATGCAGCCTGCCAGATTGGACGCAAACCACTACCTTGCCGTCCGTGCCCCAGAGAACACCCACGAGGCGACCGCGTTCGTTGAATACCGGGCCACCCGAATCACCCTGCCTCGCGTAGCCGGAAATCTCCATCCAATCGTCGGGGCCGTTCATCGCGGCATTCGACCGCTTGTAAGACAGAAACCGGCCGCTATTTATCGCCAGCTTCCCATCCGGGCCGTAGCCGCACGATTCGAGCACAGCACCCTCGCGCAGCAGTGCCGCATCGCCCATTTCAATCTCGGCGGGCTGGACATTGGGGGTGCCCTTCAACTCGATAACCGCACAGTCCCAAACCGCGTCAACCTTCAAGACGGTGCCATAGTATGTCTTGCCGGTCACGGCCTCGACGATGATCTTCTTCGCATCCTTGACCACATGCCTGGCCGTCAGCACCACAATCTTTCCAGCCCAGCGAACGAGCGTACCGCTGCCGATGCTTCGCGTTTGCCACTTGACGCCAGTGCCTTCCTGGCAGTAGATGCGCACGATAGCAGCACGAGAACCAGTAGGTTCGGCGTATCGCCACGCTCGCGTAGGAATCCCCTGCTTGGCCGGGCCAGCATTGTTGGGTCGTCGCAACTTCTGCTTCAACCGCTCGATGCTCACCGTGCCAGATACTCGGTCGATTTCCCTGCCGCGTTCCACCACAATAAACGTCGGCACGGCGTCCACCCGATACCGTTGCGCCATCGCCCTATCGCAATCAATGTCAATCCGCTGCACGGCGTAGCCGTCCAATGCCAGTTGGTCCACGGTCGGTGCCATTTCTCGGCAGGGCGAACACCACGGTGCGTAGAAGTCCATCAGCACTGGGCCATCCTCGGCCAGCGCCGCCACGGCGCCGAACGAAAGCAGCAGCATCGCCAGAATCGCAAACAGTTTGCCATCGCGTCTCATCGAACATCCTCCTCAGAAGTCAGTGGGGCTTATCCCCCGTGTCGGAAACTCCACGGCCACCTAGCCGTGAATCAGCTTGTACGCCGCAGCAGCAGCCGTGATAATCGCCGCGACAGAAGCACCGGCAATTGACAGCCACTTCGCTAGATCGAACCACGTCTTATGCAGCAGGCCCAGGAACACCTTGGCTGGTACGGGCTTCTTCGTGTGGTGGTGCCCCACCCCTTTGACGCCAACTGTTTTAACCATCTTTCCCTCATGGGACGAGTGTGAACATTCCCTTGAAAAACGCTGACCGAGCCAAGTCACCCGGTTCGGTCGCACGATCCGCGAGGTTCGGTACGGGGTCCACGCCTCCCGCTCGACAAGCAGCCGAAACGGCCGCAGAGCAGAACGGCATAGCGGTGGATTCCTTGTCGTCCACGTCGGCCCGGACGAACCACCGGATGATGGGGAGGTGAACCCACGACGCCTTGAACAACGTCCAGTAGCCATACGGGCGGCCGGTGATTTCGAGCATCGCATGGAGTGCCGCCTCCCGGTTGAACTTCCGCCGGCTGGCGTTGGCCTTGTACACGTCGCACGTCCCCGGATACTGGTTGACGACGTTGCTCAACAGTTGGGCTCGGCCGCCGTCGAACGTCATCTCAACGCACATGAGACGATTCCCCCACCAGCCAGCCATTGCCGCATGGCAGTATTCCGACCGCCCGCTGACGAGGAAAAGGCCCGTGTACCAGTCCCGCGACCGGAACAGCAGCACGTCTCCGGTCTTGATCTTCCCGCGAACTTCGTTGTACGACTTGGACGGCAGGACGGACTCGATGGACACGCCATCAGTCAACGAATCCCAGAAGTCGGCCGGAAGTTTCGGTTCTTGTTCTTGCATGATTCCCTCAGTCAGCCGCGAGAATTACCCCGTACCACGTTCCGTTGCGCCCCTGCGCCTCACCCGTTCCAATGAACCGATGGGCAACCCGCGCCGTCCGCCAGTGCCCCGGCGATTGCTTCCAGCACTTGACGTACTCGGCCCACCGCTCGTCCTTGCTGGCGCCGGACTGCCAGGCCCACGTCTCGGCACAAATCTCAGAGTATCCGCTGGCGGTTATCACCTCCCGTAGGCGGCCAACTCTTGCGGAAAAACCCTGATGACCCTGTGTCATGGATTGGGCCATGAACTCAGCGTGACCTTGCGCCTCGGCATCCATCGCGGCCGAGTGAGGCGACCCCAGCGCCGGGCACGCGGGCAGCTTCTCTGCTGCCGACGCCACCTGCGCCAGCAGCAGGAAGAAGGCCACCACCAGGGCGGCAATTCCCGTCAGCAGTCCGGTCCAGGCCACAGTTTTCATCGCATCGCTTCCGTATCTGTCACAGTGTCATTCATCAGCCCGCAATTTACCACAAGCCGAGTTTAATGTCAAGCTCAATCCGACCGGATTTCCCAAATAATCTGTCACGGTGTCAGTTATCGCCAAAACTACTTGCCCAGCTTCCGCGACCCACGCGAATTAACGTCCGTGCGGATCGGATCGTAGAGGGCTTTCAGTTCCTCGTACTCGCGTTTGCCTTCGGGCGTGCGGTCGTTGAAGGCGGTTTTCATCTTACTGTCCCACTTCTTCCGCAACGCACCCGCCACTTGGTTCTTTTCCTTGTCCGTGGCAAGGTTGTACGCCTCAATCGCTTGGCGCAGATTGGACCGAGCGAAGAAGGTTGGGAACCCCGGCGCCAAGTCCAGCTTCTTCTGTGCGGCGTGAATCTGCCGGCTGTTCGCGTATTCGCCAAGTGCCTTGGAATCCAGCCGCTTGGCGCCAGAATCCCGAGCCGCCTTGACGGCCTGGATGACCTTCGTAGCACGCTCCACGTCGGCCTTGGTGCGAGGCGGGCGGGGAACCTTGCCGAACTCGTCCAGTAAATACTGAGACGCCTCCGAGCGTGTATGGGCCGCTGGCACTGGTGTAATGCCGAAGAATGCTTGCGTCTGCCCCTTCCATCCAGCACCTTCCTCCGAAAGCTGCTGCATGTTCCGAATGCTGAGGGGGACAAACTTGGACCCGATATGCTTCCCGTAGTCCAGCGTCTTTCGGCCAGCAGCTTGCAGCTTCCCTTCGCCGGCTACCGGGGTGGTAATCTGTGTGCCGAAGTAGTCCGTCCCCTTGTAAATGTCCGCAATCGCTGCCAAGGCAGGATTCAGCGAGTGCTGGGCCAGGGCAATCGGGTGCGTCAACAGCGCGTACCAGTCCCTCTCCATACCGGGGGAAGCCACGCGGCTTGCTGTGCCGTCTGGGTTCATGTCACCCGTCCGCGGCTCGAAGAAGTCCTGCAACTCCGTTTCGTCGTCCCAAGGGAACTTGCCGGTCTTGAGGTACTGGTAGACCGTATTGAACAGCGCCGTTCCCGCCAGTACGGCCGGCAAGTGAACGATACTGCCGGTCAGTAAGTGCCGGCCGGAACCGGGCTCGCCTTTCACCGCGTCACGAGCCGCCATGTAGAGTGCGCCGAGATTGCCACCCTTCCAGCCGGGGGCAAAGAACACCAATTGCGCCAAGTCTTTCGAGACTCGGTTCATGTTGATGTTTTCCCAGTTCACTTGGCCGAAGCGGGCGTCCACGTCGCCGCGAATCTTTCGGTAGGCCACACTCCGCTGATCCTCGCTGGCCCCCTGGTGCGTCGCTTCCCACTCGGCTTGCAGGTCGAGAGCCACGCCCACCTTAATATCGCCCGCCGCCCGCATGACCGGCTTGGTGGTGAACTCGGGGGCCGACATGACAGCATGGAAGAATGCCTTGGCAGCTTCCGTACCCTTCTGGATTGCGTTCAAGTCGGGGGCCTTCATCTTGGCCCAATGCACCTTGGCTTTTTGCCAATCGCCAGTCATCGAGGCGGACAATAGGGCACCGCCTTTTTCCGACTCGGTGATTTGCTTTCTACGCTCAGGTGTCAACTCAGAGTCGGGCTTGAGCCGGTCGGCCCGCCATTGTTCAGCCGGCGATCCCACCAACCCCGTGGTGGCCGAAAGAATATCTCGGCCGATAGTCAATGGCGATGCAAGGGCCAGTCCAGCAGCTTTGCCAGCCTGCCCGAAACTGCCCTTGCTCCACGGCTGCAACCCGTGTTCGATCATCGACCCAAGGTAAGTCTCGAACTTCTTGCGAGCCACGTTCGTCAAGTGGAATGCCGAGAGCGTTAGGCTCGATTGCAGCATCTTCTGCTGGACGAACCGCAACCCGCCCAGCCCGAGAGACAGCACGTTGCCAGCAACCCCACCCCGTTGCAGTTTGGCCCGCAACCCCTCCGACCCGTACCGCTCGACCGCTCGTGCCAATTCGTTAGGCAGCGCCCGATACCCCATGATGCGCATGCCGTGAATCGGAACCTCGTACTCACTCGACCCCAGCACCAGCGACGGCTGGATGTCCAGCAGCGGCTTGAGCTTGGGGTTCTCAGACAGGAACCGCACGAAGGCTTTGTAGACGTGGGGGGCAACCTTTTGGAACTCGCCGGGGGCGTGTAGCAATGCTTCCAGCATGACGGCTTCTTTCTCGGCCCCCTTGCGCACATACTTCTTGTACGCATCGGTAGTCTCTTGGCCCTTGAATCGGGCGTCGGCCAAGTCCCGCATCTCCTTCTTGATCTGGACCCGCTCGGCAACGTCTTGGGGGTTCGTATCCTTTGGGTCGCCATTCATCCAGTCCAGCAATCCATAACGGGTTCCGATGATGTGCCCGATCTCATGGAACAACACGGCCAACTGCCCATTCCGCTTGGTCACGACCTCCTTGTCCCCATAGGCCACGCCCCACTTCTTGCCCCCGAGATTCAGCACGCGGCTCATGTTGACGCCCATGCTGCGGCCGAACTCGTGAATCTGGTCGAACTGTACGGCGTCGTAGGCTTCTTTCATCGTCATGGTCGGCGGGCCGAAGATCGTGAACATCGACGATGGCATTCCGTTGACGATTGGAACGTGCCAGCCCGGCTCGGACTGCAAGCTGCTTTGCGTCTTAATCCAGCCCCGCTTGTCTGCGAAGTCGTACAGCCGCAAGTCGCGCAGGTAGTCCGTTGCGCCATCGTACCGAATCCGCTGCATTTCCAGCGGGTTGTCGGAAATTGGCTTGAGCCAACCGGCTTGCCGATCCAGTTCCTTGGCTTCCTCGTCACGCCCTTCGCGTCGGGCCTTCTCGGCTTTCTCCATCAGCGACTTACGCAACTCCCGGCCCGCCTTCATGCTGTCCAGCGTCCGCTCCATCATCATGCTTGGCTTGCCACCTTCGCGGTAGCCAGCGTTCGGACGGCCGGCGAATAACTCGGGCAGCGTCTTTTGTAGCCACGATTGCCCTTCCTTGCTGCTACTGCCCTCGTAGCCGCGAGAGAAGTAGAACGGCGCCCGCTCATCTTCCGTCAGCTTGTCGGGCCGAATCTCATTGATCGCGTCCGCCCAGGCGGTCCATCGGTCCATCCACGCCTTGGCAACACGATCCAATTCTGGGGTAGCTTGGGCCTCGCCCTTCTCCCAGCGGTCGATGAACTGGTCGCGTTCTACTTGCGGCAACTTCCACATGGCCACTTCCGCTTGGCCAGTTTCGGCCTCGGCCTGGTCCATGCTCCGTTCTTTCTTGGCATTCTCGAAATTGCGTTCCGCCTGGAACACCGGCAAGTCGGGCATCTCCAATGCCTTCTTGGCAGCCAGCAAGTGACTGGCCATGATCTTCTTCGGCGGTTCCGGGGGCTCGGGTGCGGCCGTGGTCGTATCCGCCGGGGGTGGCGGTGGATTGTTGCCCCGGTCGTCCAGGCGGCGGGCCGCGTACTTTCTGGCGTTATCTGCTATCGAACCGGGCTGCTCCTCAAAGGCCATCGCTGCATTGCCACCGGAACCACCGGGGGAACGGCGCGAGGGTGGAGAGGCGGGGCCATCGTCAAACCCCGGATCGTCGGGCGGGGCTGG
>Ga0268280_1000389_pt1 | contig 38895 bp, 35 predicted proteins | sample saktaG_9_FD_190139 | JGI IMG/M metagenome (GOLD analysis project Ga0268280, IMG submission 190139) | Saline water microbial communities from Sakinaw Lake, British Columbia, Canada - sak_2011_5_24_40m | ecosystem: Environmental > Aquatic > Non-marine Saline and Alkaline > Saline ...
GCAATCGTCATTTGAATTACGGCGTGTCGTTGGCGCGTCTTTTTGAAAAACAAAACGTGAAACTCATCGCCCAAAATAGTAAATTTATGATTTGGGTGGCGCGTTTGGCGTGAACTTTAGCGTCCCATCGCGTAATAATGCAGCCCGTGACGTTTGACGGTAGCGGGTTCGTACAGATTTCGACCATCGAAAATAACTTTATCAATCAGCAATTCGTTCAAACGTTGAAAATTCGGGCTGGCAAATTGCTTCCATTCCGTCACAATCGCCAACGCATTCGCGCCTTCGAGAGCGTCTTTCGCAGAATGACAAAAACGAATGCCCGCCGTTTCATCGTACAAACGCGCGGCTTCTTTCATCGCTTCGGGATCGTAGGCTTGAACGCTCGCGCCCGCTGCCAATAAAGCGTCAATTAGCACGCGACTTGGGGCTTCGCGCATATCGTCGGTGTCGGGTTTAAACGCTAATCCCCACAACGCAAACACTTTGCCGTTCAATTCGCCGTGATAATGCGCGGTAATTTTTTCAAACAGGCGTTGTTTTTGGCGATGATTGACGTTTTCGACGGCGGTTAATAATTCTGCTTTGTAACCCATTTCAGCTGCGGTGCGTTCTAACGCTTTGACATCTTTGGGAAAACACGAGCCGCCATAACCACAACCTGCGTAAATAAAACTGTAACCGATTCGGCTGTCCGAACCGATACCGTGGCGAACGTGTTCAATGTCTGCGCCTAAAAATTCCGCCAAATTCGCCAGCTCATTCATAAAACTGATTTTAGTCGCTAACATCGCATTAGCTGCGTATTTCGTGAGTTCCGCAGAACGTACATCCATAATAATAATGCGTTCTTCGCGGCGATTGAACGGTGCGTACAACGCTTTCAATAATTCAGCGGTGCGCGGATTATCCGTGCCGATGACGATTCGGTCGGGTTTCATAAAATCGTTTAACGCTGCGCCTTCTTTTAAAAACTCAGGATTCGACACCACGTCAAATTCTAAATCGCTGCCCCGCGCATCGAGAATCGCTTGAATCGTGGCTTTTACTTTATCGGCGGTACCCACGGGAACGGTTGATTTGTCGATAATGACGCGGTAATCATCCATATTTTCGGCAATACTTTTTGCGACGGCTAACACATATTGCAAATCTGCCGAACCGTCTTCATCGGGCGGTGTGCCGACGGCGATAAATTGAAATAAACCGTGCGCGACGGCTTCTTTTACGTCGGTGGTAAAACGCAGACGTTCCATCGCCTGATTTTCCTTAACCATTTCTTCTAAGCCGTGTTCATAAATCGGAATAATACCTTGTTGAAGTTTGGCAATTTTGTCTGCATCAATATCCATGCAAACCACGTCATTACCGACCTCGGCTAAACACGCCGCCGTGACCAAGCCAACGTAACCGCTACCAAAAACCGTTATATTCATGTTTTAAAAAATCTCAATGTAAAGAATTGGAATCGTCTTCAGTGGATGTTGAATTCAAAAACCAGCGATAACTTAAACAACCCGCGATGAATCCACCTAAATGCGCCCACCACGCGACATTTGCTGCAACACCTGTGAAAAATATGGCTTCCGTGGCATTGTGCAATTGCAACATCACCCACACACCTAAAAAGGCAATCGCGGGAATGGGCAGGAGAACGGGGAAAATAAAGGGAATCCAAACAATGACGCGCTCGAGCGGATACAAAAAGAAATACGCCGCTAACACACCCGCAATTGCACCCGATGCGCCAATCACTGGAATCGTCAAAGACGGATCAAAATACCATTGTAAAAAGGTCGCCAACGCGCCACACCAAAGATAAAAAAGTAAAAATCGCCAGCGTCCCATTCGGTCTTCGACGTTATCGCCAAAAATCCACAAAAACCACATATTCGCTAATAAATGCGTCCAATCGGCGTGAAAAAACAAATTACTGATAAACGAAAAACCGTAATCTGGATGCAAACCAAAATCATGCGCCCATTGCGGATTAGAATAGCGAATTGCCATCATGCCAAACTGATTGATTGCCTGATAACTGATATTGTCGGGCAACACCCATTGCATCACGACAAAAATAATGGTGCAAAGCGCGATAATTATCCACGTCATAATCGGACGATGGTGGCAGGGCGCGGTATCTCGAATGGGAATCATGGTTTTTCTCTCTTAAATGCAGACCAAGGTCTGCACTCCAACTAAAAAATACGGAGTACAAACCTTGGTTTGTACCGATTTAAACGTAGGTTAACCAATCTACATATTTGTCGCCGCGACCGTGAACGGCATCAAAATAGGCGGTTTGTAATTGTTCAGTAATTACGCCGCGATGACCACAGCCAATTTGACGATTATCCAATTCACGAATTGGCGTAACTTCGGCGGCTGAACCCGTGAAAAACGCTTCATCAGCAACATAAATTTCGTCGCGGGTAATGCGTTTTTCAATTACTTCGTAACCCAAATCACGCGCAATCGTCATAACTGAATCGCGGGTAATGCCTTCTAACGCTGACGTGGTTTCAGGTGTGTAAATTTTTCCATTACGAATAATGAATAAATTTTCCGCGCTACCTTCTGCGGCAAAACCTTGATGATCTAGCATCAACGCTTCGTCGTAACCGTTTGCTTGCGCTTCTTGTAACGCCAAAATTGAATTGATGTAGTTGCCGTTTGCTTTGGCTTTGCAAAATGTGCTGTTGTGGTGATTTCGAGTGTAAGACGATGTGCGAATGCGAATACCTTTTTCAATCGCGTCTGCGCCTAAATACGCGCCCCACGACCACGCTGCAACCATTGTGTGAACTTTCAAATTATCCGCACGCAAACCCATTCCTTCCGAACCCAAAAAGCTCATCACGCGAATATAGGCGGTGTCTAACGTATTTTTTCTGATGGCATCGATTTGAACTTGGTTTAATTCTTCTTTCGAGTGCGGCAATTTCATATTCATGATATGCGCCGAACGAAATAATCGATCCGTGTGTTCTTGCAGACGGAAAATCGCCGTGCCTTTTTCTGCGTGATAAGCGCGAACGCCTTCAAAAACGCCCAATCCATAATGCAGCGTGTGCGTTAAAACGTGAACTTTCGCGTCGCGCCAATCGACCCAGTTTCCATCCATCCAAATAAAACCGTCGCGGTCATCCATAGTCATCTTTAAAGCCTCCGAAAAAATTTAAATTTGTAGGGGTTCACTGCGTGAACCCGTTATTTCTACTACTTATCGTAATTGGCGGGTTCACGCAGTGAACCCCTACACAATCAAATTGTGTGAATTAAGCGCGGTTTTCGCCGCCAAAAATTGCTAACAAACTGGGTAAGAATTTCGCTAATTCGGCGGTCATAATTGAAAAATCGATGTCGAATTTTTCTTCAAACGTTGCCGCTTCCGATTCGCCTACTTGTTCTTGAATCAAATCGAGAAATTTCAACCGTTTCACGCCTAAATTTTCATCTAACACGAACGACAAACGCTCTTCCCACGTCAACGCTAATTTGATGACTTGTTTGCCAATGTCCAAATGATTTTTGATTTCGGGTGCGGCTAAATCGTGACGTTTGCAGCGAATAATCCCGCCATCTTCTTCAGGCGCACGCAACTCACACTCGTCTTCAATCGTGATTTCAGACGGCGGATTTTGATTTAACAGCCATTCCGTCATCGTCAAAACAGGTTTATCAACGGTATTCAGTGGAATCGCCGCCAAACCGCCCAATGTTTTACGCAACGCACTCAATAAATCTTCCGCTTTTTTGGGCGAAGCCGAATCAACTACCACGAAACCATTTTTCGTATCGATATACGCAAACGTGTTGTGTGAAAACGTGAACGCGCGGGGCAACAATTCAAAAATCAAATTGTCTTTGAGTTCAGTTTTTTCTTTTTTGGACAGTTTGCGATCGTCTTTTTCTTGAAGTTCGTCGATTTTCTCTTGCAGCATTTCGTTGACGACCGACGTGGGCAACACCCGTTCTTCTTTTTTCGCGCAAATCATCAAAAAGCCGTTTGAACTATGCACCAATTGTTCTGCGCCTTTGCCGAGCGGAGCCGTCCAACCAAAACTAAATGTTTGTTGACTGGTGCAAGGATGAAACGCCATCGTGTCGAGTTTTTCAGCTAACGCTTCGGCATCGAGCGGGAACGTTTCGGTTAAGCGAAACACGCTCAAATTTTTAAACCACATTTATTTTTCCTCAAAAAAGCCCCTTTTTGAAGGGGTCGGGGGATTTGTTTTAACGGCGCATTATCGCATAATTCTACAGCCAATACGGCGACGCGCTATTGATTTTGCACCACGATATTAGGAAATTTACCGCTAAAATCTTTCGGTTTTAACGCCAATTTCGCTGCCATTTTTCGCGCAATATCACGGTAAATTTGAGCGGCACGACTTTCAGGATAAGCCACTACAATCGGTGCGCCCACGTCAGCTTGTAAACGAATTTGAATGTCGAGAGGCAACGCGCCCAAGCATTCAATTTTGTTAATTTCCGCCATCGTCACGCCGCCGTCTGTTCCAAAAATAGCTTCTTCGTGTCCACAATTGCTGCAAATATGAACGCTCATATTTTCCACTAAACCCAAAACGGGAACGTTCACTTTTTCAAACATTCTCAAACCGCGTTGTGCGTCGAGCAGCGCAATATCTTGAGGCGTAGTAACGATAATCGCGCCACTGACGGGAACATTTTGCGCGAGCGTCAATTGAATATCGCCCGTTCCAGGCGGTAAATCGATAATCAAATAATCGACCGCATCCCAACACGTTTCTTTCAGTAATTGTTGCAACGCACTCGTCACCATTGGCCCGCGCCAAATCATGGCTTGATCTTCCGCCACGAGATAACCAATCGACATCGTTTGTACGCCAAAGGCTATTTTGGGTTGCATGGTTTTGTTGTCGCGGCTTTCGGGTGCGCCCGATAATCCCAACATCATCGGAATACTAGGGCCATAAATATCAGCATCTAAAATCCCAACATTCGCGCCTTCTGCCGCCAACGCCAACGCTAAATTCACCGCTGTGGTAGATTTTCCCACCCCGCCTTTTCCTGATGCGACCGCGATAATGTTTTTCACGTTCGGCAAGGGTTTTAACGTTTGTTGAACCGCGTGCGATGCAATTTTTACCCGCGCATTCACGCTAATTTCACCAATTTCTGGGAACGATTTTAAAAGGTCGGTGAGATCGGCTTTTAATGTTTCTAAATAGCTTTGCGCCGCGTAACCCAATTCCACCTCAACGCGCACATTTACGCCGTCGATTTCAAGGATTTTGATGGCTTTCGCGGTGATTAAATCCACGCCGTAATGCGGGTCGATGAAGGTTTTTAAATGGTTTTCGATGTCTGTTTTTGTCATATTATTTTCTGATTGTAGGGGCAGTGCCTTGTGCCAGCCCTTCATTAACGAATTTTATTGATGAAAGGGCGACCACAAGGGTACGCCCCTACAATTATTTTTTCGCAGATTCCACAGGAAAGCCCGCATCTTGCCAGCCTTTAATGCCACTGGTGACGCGATAAACGTGGTGATAGCCTAACTCTTTTGTCCACATGGCCGCCGTATTTGAACGTCCGCATTTGTTGCCACCACAATAAACCACGATTTTATGATTTAAATCATGACCCAAAAGAGTTTTGTAAGCCTCTTCGCTGCCACCGACGACATCGTCTTTCCAGTTGCGCGTAAATTGACCTTGGAATTCAAAATTGTTTGCGCCAGCAATGTGAGCTTCTTTGAATTGGTTTTCTGGATGCGCGTCGATTAAAACGAAGTTTTCTTTGTCATCAATCAGTTTTTTTAAATCCGCCACTGACAACAATTCATAACCGCCTTGAGCAGCTTCATGATGAATTTTTAGCGCGATTTCTTCGACTTCGTTTTCTTTGTAAGTTTGCAGTTCCGCAAACGCTTGTGAGGCGAATAACGCGGTCAATGCAACAGCTAAAAGTGTTTTTTTCATGGTAAATCCTTCGTAAGTTTAAGTTAAAAAAGAAAGTAACGCGGGTAATAAATCATCGTCTTCAAGTTTCAAAAGCTGGGCAAATTTCTCACGTTTTTGTTCCGTTTCGTGTAAATAATCGCCTTCTAAATAATTTTTCAACAACAAATCCAATTCCAAACTACCGCGTCGGCATTGCCAATAAAGTTGCGCCGTTTTCACGCGCGTTTTAGCAATAATTGTTTAATATCGGCAATCGCTTTCGCAGGATTTAAATCTTTCGGGCAAGTATCGACGCAATTCATAATCGTGTGGCACCGGTACAATTTAAACGCATCATCCAGCGCATTTAAACGTTCGTCCGAATTTTTATCTCGGCTGTCGGCAATCCAACGATAGGCTTGCAATAAAACCGCTGGCCCTAAATAACGGTCGCTGTTCCACCAATAACTTGGGCAACTCGCTGAACAACAGCCACACATCACGCAATCGTACAAACCGTCTAATTTGGCGCGTTGTGTTTCACTTTGTAAACGTTCACGTTCGGGCGCGGTTTCATTTTCGAGCCACGGTTTAATCGCTGCATATTGCGCGTAAAAATGCGTCATATCAACCACCAAATCTTTCACCACGCTCATGTGCGGTAATGGATAAATGCGTAATGTTTCGCCCGCGTAACTTTCCAGCGATTTCGTGCAAGCAAGCGTATTTTTACCATTCACATTCATCGCGCACGATCCACAAACGCCTTCCCGACAAGAACGACGAAAGGTCAACGAACCGTCCAACTCATTTTTAATTTTCAGCAACACATCTAAAACCATCGAACCGCATTCATCGCGGGGAATATCGAACGTGTCAACGTGCGGATTTTCACCCGAATCTGGCAACCAACGATACACTTCAATCCGCTGAAAATCTCCCCCCTTTGAAGAGGGGCGGGGGGGATGTGTAACCACAGAATTTTTCGGCAACGTGAATTCGACCATTTTTCAATTCTCCAATTTATATAATCGGTGCAATGTTTCCAGTAATCGCGCCACGTCTTCGGATTCGTGCAAAGCTGAAAATGTAATCCGTAACCGTGCTTTATTTTTCGGCACAGTTGGCGGACGAATCGCACTCACCAAAAAACCCGCATTTAAAAGTTGTTCACTCATTTGCGTCGCACGAAAACTATCGCCAATTAACAGCGGTTGAATCGGCGAATCGGATGGCATTAACGGTAAATTCAACTGTGCCGCACCCGTTTTGAATTGAGTAATTAACGATTGTAATTTTTCTCTGCGCCACGTTTCGTGAATAATTATTTTTAGGCTGGCGCGTGTGGCTTCGGCAATCGCAGGCGGTAAAGCGGTCGTGTAAATGTAAGTCCGAGCAGATTGGATTAACGTTTCAATCAACGTTTCTGAACCCGCGATAAACGCGCCAAATGTGCCAAACGCTTTGCCCAATGTTCCCATTAAAATTGGCACGTCGTTTTGCGTTAAATTTAATTCTTCAACCAAACCGCCGCCCATTTTGCCCAAAACGCCAAAACCGTGTGCGTCATCAACCATTAACCACGCCGATTTTTGTGTGGCGATTTTCGCTAATTCGTGCAAGGGCGCAACGTCGCCATCCATGCTGAAAACGCCATCGGTGACAATCAATTTTTGTCCGTTTGCGCCCGTTAATAATTTTTCAAGTTGCTTCAAATCAGCGTGTGGATAACGTTTAAAATGTGCGACCGACGATAAACCGCCGTCCAATAATGACGCATGATTTAATTTGTCTTCAAATACGCTGTCGCCCTGTTTGAGCAAAGCGTTGATGGTTCCGACGTTCGCCATGTAACCCGTTGAAAATAATAACGCGCGTTCACGTCCTGTAAATTGGGCGAGTTCTTCTTCTAAAGCATGATGCGCGTAAGAATGTCCGCAAATTAAATGCGCCGAGCCGCTTCCCACGCCATAAATATCCGCTGCTTTTTTGAATGCCGCGATAACGGTTTCATTTTTTGCCAAGCCCAAATAATCGTTACTGCAAAAATTAACAACCGTTTTGTCGTCGATAATTCGGCGTGAACGGTACAAACCTTGTAATTTCAGGCTTTCAAGTTGGGCGGCAAGTTTTGATTCCATGATATTTAAGTTTTAAACCGTAGCGGAAAAGTCATTCGTTTCACCTAAACGTGGCCACGCGGTTAAAACCGCTTTGACAACGGTGGCGAGTGGAATCGCTAAAAATACGCCCCAAAACCCCCACAATCCGCCGAAAAATAAAATCGCCACGATAATCGCAATCGCGTGTAAATTCACGGCTTCGGAAAAAAGTAATGGCACGAGCAACACGCCGTCCACTGCTTGAATAATCGCGTAAGCAATCACAATCGCCATAAAATCGTCGTTGCTCAAACCCCATTGAAAATATGCTACACCCAAAACGGGAAACGTCACCAACGTCGCGCCGATATACGGCAAAATCACTTGCAATCCCATCAACACCGCCAACAATAGCGCGTAATTCAAGCCCATCACCGCATACGTTACATAACTGACCGCGCATAAAACCAACACTTCGGCTAATTTGCCGCGCACATAATTACCGATTTGCGTATCGACTTCGCGCCACACGCCAACACTTAAATGACGTTCTTTGGGTAAAAATTGCATAAACCACGCCATCAACAAGGCTTTGTCTTTCAACAAAAAAAACACCATCATCGGCACCAGAAATAAATAAATTATCGCACTAATCAGCCCCATCAACGACGCGGCAGAAACGGATAATAAACTTTGGCTATAACTGAGCAATTCTGTTTGCACGACCAACATAATTTCTTGGATTTTACTTTCAGAAACCAATTTCGGATACAGTTTCGGCAACCTCATAATGCCAATTTGCGCGTGACTGATAATATCCGGAATTTGCTGCACCAATTCCACCGCTTGTTGCGAAATAATCGGAATCAAAATAAACAGCAGAAAAACTAAACAGGCGACAAACAACGAAAAAACCAAAGTCACAGCAGGAAATCGCGGCATATTGAAACGTTCTGCTTTACGCACAATACCTTCGAGTAAATATGCAATGCCAATTGACACAAACACCGGCATCAATAAATGCGACAACGACGAAATTAGCAGAAAACTGACGAGCAAAATAATTGCCAGCGACACGGCTTGCGGATTCGGCAAAAAACGTTTCACCGCGCTACTGATGCAGTGCAAGCCGATAAATTGATTCGATTTATTCATTTTATTTTTTTGAGTTTAATTAAATGCACACGACGATTGTCCGCTTTAATCACTTCAAACTTCAAATCCTCCACGGTCAAATTTTCACCTTTATGCGGCATGTGTTCGAGCTGACTCACAATAAATCCACCAATTGTGTCGTATTCATCCGTCGCCAATTGCGTGCCAAAATACTCGTCAAAATCATCCATCGGCATCAACGCTTTCAACATATATTCGCTTTCACTGCGCTGAAATACATAATTTTCATCGTCTGGATCATCGTGTTCATCTTCAATGTCGCCCACGATTTGTTCTAACACATCTTCAATCGTGACCAATCCTGCCGCTTGTCCGTATTCATCGACCACGACCGCCATGTGATTGCCATTCGTGCGCGATTCTTTGAGCAACACATTCAAGCGTTTACTTTCTGGCACGATGCTGACCGAACGCATAATATCCTGCACTTTGAGCGTTTTGTTTTCGAGCATTCTCACCAATAAATCTTTCGCGAGCAACACGCCAATAACTTTGCTTTTATCGCCATCAATCACGGGATAACGCGAATGCCCCGATTCCGCCACGAGCGGCAAAATACTTTCGAGCGTAGCGTCTTTCGGCAGCACCACCATTTGCACACGCGGAATCATGATGTCCCGCACGCGCATTTGCGAAACTTGCAACACGCCTTCAATCATCGCCAATGCGTCGGTATCCAACAAACTTCGCGCTTTGGCTTCGCGCAATAATTCCACTAAATCGTCAATATCTTGCGGTTCGCCAGTGAGTAAATGACTAATTTTATCGAGCCACGTTTTGGCCGGCGGCGCGGGGGGGTAGTCGTCACTCATAAATCAGCACCGTCTTCATAAGGATTAGGAATCAATAAGGTGTGTAATAAAGCGATTTCTTTCGCTTCCATTTCCTCAGCCTCCGCGTCATCAATGTGATCGTAACCCAACAAATGCAACGTTCCGTGAATCACAATGTGCGCCCAATGATGATGCAGTAATTTCTTTTGTTCAGCCGCTTCACGTTCCAAAATAGGCGCACAAATCACTAAATCGCCCAATAAATTTAACACTAAATCAATGCCTTCTGGCTGTTCAAACGGAAAACTAAGAATGTTGGTCGCGGCTTTTTTGTGGCGATACGCTTCATTGAGTTCTGCCGATTCGGTTTCGTCCACAATCCGAATAACCAGTTCACATTCTTCGTCTAAATTTGCTAAAACGGTATTGACCCAATATTCCAATTGTTCCTTACTCGGCTGTGAAGGGGTTGCACAAATTCGTTGAACTTCGATAATGTTCATTTTGGTGACGTTAAATCAATCATTCGACCGCGCAATGAATTCGGCATCGCTTCGGTGATAATCACGTCTACAAATTGACCAGTCAAACGCGGATGACCGATAAAATTTACCACGCGATTATTTTCGGTTCGACCTTGTAATTGCAACGCATTTTTCTTCGCTTGTCCTTCGACCAAAACGGTTTGCGTCGTGCCAATCATGCCGTTAGAAATCGCCAACGTCATTTCGTTAATGCGATTTTGGAAACGTTCTAAACGCAGTTTTTTTACGTCCATCGGCACATCGTCAGGAATTTCGGCGGCGGGCGTTCCAGGTCGTGGGCTGTAAATAAAACTAAACGAAAAATCAAAACCAATTTCATCCACAAACGCCATCGTTTCTTCAAATTCAGCGTCTGTTTCACCTGGAAAACCAATAATAAAATCGGACGACAAACTAATATCGGGACGCACCAACCGCAGTTTGCGAATGATTTCTTTATAATCGGCGACAACGTGACCGCGTTTCATTTTTTGCAAAATCGCATTGCAGCCACTTTGAACAGGCAAATGTAAATGATTGACGAGTTTCGGAATTTCCGCAAACGCTTCAATTAAATTATCGGTAAATTCCATCGGGTGCGACGTGGTAAAACGTAAGCGGTCAATGCCTTCCAACGCTGCAACCGCATGAAGCAACAACGCAAAATCGGCAATCTCGCCGTCGGACATTTCGCCGCGATAAGCGTTAACATTTTGCCCCAATAAATTGATTTCGCGCACGCCTTGTTTTGCCAACACGCGAATTTCTGCCAATACGTCTTCCAGCGGACGGCTGATTTCCTCGCCGCGCGTGTACGGCACGACGCAAAAAGTACAGTATTTGCTGCATCCTTCCATCACCGACACAAAGGCTTTTACGCCGTCAGCTTTGGGTTCGGGCAAATTGTCGAATTTCTCAATTTCGGGAAATGAAATATCCACGACGGGTTTATGTTTTTCGCGCACTTCATTCAACAATTGCGGTAAACGGTGCAAAGTTTGCGGCCCAAAAACAATATCAACAAACGGCGCACGTTTTTGAATTGCCGCGCCTTCTTGACTGGCAACGCAACCGCCCACGCCAATAATCACGTCGGGGCGAATGTCTTTTATTTTTCGCCATTTGCCCAACGCGGAAAACACTTTTTCTTGTGCTTTTTCACGAATCGAACAAGTGTTCAGCAATAATACGTCCGCCAATTTTGGATCGTCGGTCAATTCAAACCCGTGCGAGGCTTGCAACACGTCGCGCATTTTGTCCGAATCGTATTCGTTCATTTGGCAACCATTGGTTTGAATATAAAGTTTTTGGGTCATAATTTTGGGTGAAAAGTTAAAGGTTTAGTAAGTTATAAATTCGTTCTGTCGCGCCTTGATTTTGCACGATAAAGTTTTTGGCGCGTGTAATTAAATCACGACGCAATGCTGGTTGAGTATAAAGTGTAATGACAGCGGTTTCTAATTCGGTGATATTTTCACATTGAATGGCGGCTTGTTCGACCAACATTTTTTCAGCAATTTGTGCGAAGTTTCGCATTTCTAAACCGAATAAAACTGGCACGCCAACAGCAGCGGGTTCTAATACATTGTGACCGCCAATCGGCACAAAACTTCCGCCGACAAACGCAATATCAGCGGCGGCATAAAATAATTTTAATTCGCCCAATGTATCAATTAAAAAAACGTCGGTTTCATTATCGCAGAATTTTTGCGATGTGCGTGTGATGATATTAAAGCCTGCGTTTTTTGCCAACGTTTTGACTGTGGCAAAACGTTCTGGATGACGCGGGGCGATGGCGAGTAATAATTCTGGAATTTGTAATTTTAATTTTGCGTAACATTCGAGCAATAATGCTTCTTCGCCATCGTGGGTGCTGGCGGCTAATAAAATAAAACGTTGTGCGAAAAGCGTATTTTTCAACGCGCGACCTTCTGAAAAAATAGCACCTGAAACGGTTACGTCGAATTTGATATTGCCTAAATTTTGCACCGCATTCGGATTTGCACCGATTGAAATAAAACGATTTTTATAGTTTTCAGTTTGGGTGGCAATTTTCGTGATTGCGTTTAAGGCTGGAATGACGAGCGACGGAATTTTTTGATAACCGCGCACCGATTTTTCCGATAAACGGGCGTTGATTAAATACAGCGGAATTTGTTGTGCAGCGCAAGCGTGATAAAGGTTTGCCCAAATTTCTGTTTCGACAATCACGGCCATTTTGGGTTTAAAGGTTTTCAAAAATCGCGCAATCACATTCGGTAAATCGTAAGGCAAATAAACGTGTTGAACGCTTTCGCCCAAAACGGTTTTAACTCGTGCTGAACCCGTTGGTGTGGTGGTGGTAATTAAAATAGAACGGTGTGGCTGGCGCGTTTGAATTAAAAAAATCAACGGAAATAATGCCTCGCATTCACCGACTGAAACGGCGTGAAACCAAATCACATTTTGCGAATAGGTTTGCGAATAAATGCCAAAGCGTTCGAGCCAACGTTGGCGATAAGCGGGATTTTTAAGACTACGCCACCAAAGACGCAAAATAACGAAGGGAATTACGAAATAAAACAGAAGCGAATAAAGTCGTCGCATAATGTGAGAGCGTCAGGCGCAAAGTTAGACTTCGCGCCTTTCAAGCTGTTTTTAAGCCTCAGCAGTAATTTTAACTGCACAAATCGCATTAACGTCCGCGTGCAAGTGGACATGAACTTCGAAATCGCCTAAATGACGAATGGTGCCGTGTGGCAAACGAATTTCACTTTTATCAACGTCAACACCTGCTTTTGCAATCGCATCAGCAATAGCGTGTGTGCCGATTGAACCAAATAAACGACCTTCTTCACCGGCTTTATGCGCGATAACAATGTGCAGTTTACCCAATGCTTCAGCGCGTGATTGAGCGGCTAACAATTTTTCGTTTGCTGCTTTTTCTAATTCTGAGCAACGCACTTCAAACTCAGCGATTTTCTTCGCAGAAGCAACAACCGCTTTTCTTTGTGGAATTAAATAGTTTCTAGCGTAGCCATTTTTAACGGTGACTTTGTCGCCTAAACTGCCTAAATTTGCAATTTTCTCAAGAAGAATGATTTCCATCGTTACAACCTCGGTATTTGTATAAAGTTTCGCGCCGATTTTGACGCACTTAATTGTGATTGATTAACGGTTTTTGTTTATTTTTTTTGGAATTTTTGACGTAGATTCAACCACGCATCCGCCACGCCAATCGTCGCGACTGGAATCAGCAGATGAGGAATCAAAAACACCGTCACATAAAAACCAATAACGATATAGCGACCTTGATTCAGTGGGGCAAGTAGACTGTGCATCACGGCTGTTCCTACAAAGGTATACAACACGAAAGCGAGAATACTGAGATTCCACGCCAATTCTGCAAGTCCGCCCGACGTGAGTGCTGCAATACCAACCAATCCAATGCTGCCCAACGCTAAACGCGACGATGTGGACAAAGCCAGATATTCGGTTCTAAATCCGTCTGGATTATAAAGTTGCGCTTGCCACCAACGGGCTAAAAATAGCGCAAATATCCAGCCAAACACCGTCCCCGCGACAACAATACCTGTCATGTAATGAGCAATGACATCCAAATTCGGCTGCATGGTTTCTAACGAAGCGTTGTCGGGTGCCATTTGTGCCAAAATCTTTTGCCACATTTCGGCAGCATCGGGCTTATACAAAGTAAAGCCTATAATGCTAACGCCGCCGAGCAATACCGCGCTTTCGATAGCGAGTGACAATTGCCGACCCGCACGCAATAACACGGCAATAACCCAAATCGGCAACCACAACACCACGCCGTAAAGTAACGCAAATTGTGCGCTACCCAGCAATGCGCCCAACACGCCAATCGTCGCCAAGGCAATCGCAAAAACCGTTAATCCCTCGACAGCTCCGCGACGCAGTGTGACTAATGCCACCGCCGCCGAACTGACAATGCTGATGGGTGGCATAAACAAAGACAAAAACGCCAGTCCGAAAGCAACCGTAATGGCTTGCCAACGTCCGCGCATAATGTAAGCTGCTAAGAATCCCATCAGATTTTCAATTTATTTGTGTGCGTCGCAATAAGGCAATAACGCGATGTAACGCGCACGCTTAATCGCGGTGCAGATTTGTCTTTGATATTTCGCAGGTGTTCCTGTGATACGACTTGGAACGATTTTACCTGTTTCGGTAACGTAATCGCCTAACAAACCCAAATCTTTGTAATCAATTTTAATGCTGTTTTCTGTATTACTAAAACTGGAGAATTTTTTACGTCTAATGTTGCGTGCCATGTTAATTCCGTAATGAAAGTGAAAAAGGATTATTCTGCTGAATCATCAATATCAAAGTCTTCATCTGCGTCATCTAATTCGATGTCGCTTGCAGGTGCTAAAGCCGCTGCTGCGCGTGCCGCTGCATCTTCGCGTGCTGCATTTTCTTCGCGGACGGCTGCTTCTTTAGCACGGATTTCAGCCGCTCTATTTTCTTCAGCTGTTGAAGTCGCAATGATAGAAGGTTCTGTAATCGCTTCTTCTTGAATCAAAATCAGGTTACGCAAAATCGCATCATTAAAACGGAAACCGCTTTCAAGTTCGTTTAACGCAACTTGGTCACATTCAACGTTCATTAAAATATAATGAGCTTTGTGAATTTTTTTAATCGGGTACGCCATTTGGCGACGACCCCAATCTTCTAAACGGTGAATTTTTCCTGATGTAGCTTCGATGATTGTTTTGTAACGCTCAATCATCGCAGGTACTTGGCTGCTTTGATTAGGGTGAACTAAAAAGACAATTTCGTAGTGTCGCATTGTGTTTCCTTTTGGTTAAGCCTTCCATCACTATTATAAAAAATGGTAAAGCAAGGAGGAGCGGGATGCTCGTAAAAGAGTGGCAATTATATATATTTTTCAGTTAATTGCAAAACCGAACAAATGCGCGTGGACATTACAACCTCGAAATTGAAAATTTAAGTTAAACTTAGCACATACGACACAAAATAATTTACTTATTAAGGAAAATAGTTAAATGGTGAGCTTTGCCGATACTTTTGAACAACAACAACTGAAAGATTTTGCCGAAAAAGCGTATCTCGATTATTCGATGTATGTGATTTTAGATCGCGCGTTGCCGCACATTTCCGACGGTTTAAAACCCGTGCAACGCCGCATTATTTATGCGATGTCGGAACTCGGTTTGAACTCGCAGGCGAAATATAAAAAGTCGGCGCGAACGGTCGGTGATTGCTTTATTAAAGGCACATTAGTTCACACTGAAAACGGCTTGGCACCGATTGAAACGATTTCTTTAGGCGATAACGTTTTATTGCCGACTGGGCGTTTAAGTGAAGTCGTCGAGCTATTTAGCAATCCTCCGCAACCCGTTGTCGATGTTGAATTATCAAATGGTGCGGTTTTAACGGTCACCGATGGGCAATTATTTCGTGTGTTAAATGATGATTTAACCATCGATTGGCAACGCGCTGAACATTTAGCGGAAAGACGAGTTTTAGTCAGCAGCCCATATTCTTTGGGAGAGCCTGAATCCCATACAGATGCGGACAAAATTTCGTTGGCGTATATCGTTGGCTTATTAGTTGCCGAAGGCTCTCTCGCCGACCGCAATCAAAGTAAGCGCGTGTCAATCAACATGGTTGATGCCGAACCGTTAGAGTTTTTATATGCGTATTGTGTTGAAAAAAGCATTAAAGTGAGTTGGCGGCAAATGGTACCTAAAATCGCACACCATCAATTGCAACATTGCGTTCGCCTCACTGGCTTGGAAGAAGCCTATCAAGCGTGCGAAACAACCAGTGAATTTAAGCAAGTACCGCAGTGGATTTTAAATGATCGTCGGTTATTCATGCCATTTTTAGCTGGATTTATGGACGGCGATGGGCATATTCGTGCGAAATCTAAGAAGCGCGAAGCCTCAATGGCTTCTACTTCACCTGTGTTATTAACACAAATTCAAGCAATGCTAGCCGATAGTGGCATTCATGCCGTCTATTCAAACTATGCACCAAAAGAAAATCACCATAAAACAAAACATTGTTTAACGTTGACGGGCAACGATGCGTCACGGTTTTGCGCGGCAATCAAAGCGTATTTACAAATTAGTAAAAAACGCCAGCACGCGCTCAGAGTTGCCGAATCCGTGGATATACGCATTGCCAATACAACTTCTGAATGTATTCCAGGCGCGGCGATTTTTACTGAATTGTCGCAGCATCATTTGGGAGGTGGTTGGTATCGTGACAAAGATGGCAACAAATTTAGAGCCGGCATTAAATATCCAAACGGTTCTAAAATCCGTTATTCCAGCGATTTACAAGATAAAGATATTTCATATCGGCAATTAAATGAATGGCAAATTTTAACCAAATTAGAACGTGTGGGGTCGTCCTTATTGCCGCGTTTAAAAACGCTATTAGAAACGTATTGTGTTTTGAGTGTCACTAATGTTGCTCGGGCCGAACCCGCAGAAACTTTTGATGTGCAAATTGCAGATGAAAGTCATGAGTTTCTAGTTCACGGCTGTGCGGTGCATAATTGCCTTGGAAAATATCATCCGCACGGTGATTCGGCGTGTTACGAAGCGATGGTGTTAATGGCGCAACCCTTTTCGTATCGTTATCCGTTGGTCGATGGACAAGGAAATTGGGGGTCGCCCGACGATCCGAAATCGTTTGCCGCGATGCGTTACACCGAATCGCGTTTAACGCCTTACGCCAACACGTTGCTCAATGAAATCGAACAAGGCACGGTCGAATGGGGCGATAATTTTGATGCGTCGCTCAAAGAACCCGAACGTTTGCCAGCGCGTTTGCCGAACATTTTACTCAACGGCACGACGGGCATTGCGGTCGGTATGGCAACGGATATTCCACCGCATAATTTGCGCGAAGTTGTCAGCGCGTGCGTGCAATTACTCGACGCGCCCGACACGAATTTAGACACGTTATTAACGCTTGTTTCTGCACCCGATTATCCGACCGAAGCCGAAATTATCAGCAGCCGCGAAGACTTGCAGAAAATTTATCGCACTGGCGGCGGTTCGGTCAAAATGCGGGCGACTTACGAATTGGAAGACGGCGTAATTATTATTACCGCGTTGCCACACCAAGTTTCTGGCTCAAAATTGATGGAACAAATTGCCGCGCAAATGTTGGCGAAAAAATTGCCAATGCTGGAAGATTTGCGCGACGAATCCGATCACGAAAATCCGTGCCGATTGCTGATTATTCCCAAATCGAAACGGATTAACGCCGAAGAAATCATGTCGCATTTGTTCGCCACGACGGATTTGGAAAAAAGTTATCGCGTCAATATGAACATGATTGGCTTGGACGGTCGTCCGCAAGTCAAAAATTTGCACGAAATTTTGAGCGAATGGCTCGCGTTTAGAATCGAAACGGTGCGCCGTCGGTTGCAACATCGATTGAATAAAGTGTTGTCGCGGCTGCATATTTTGGAAGGTTTGTTGATTGCGTATTTGAGCATCGACGAAGTAATTGCGATTATTCGCACCGAAGATACGCCAAAATTTGTGTTAATTGAACGTTTTGGATTGAGTGAAATTCAAGCGGAAGCGATTTTAGAATTGAAATTGCGCCAATTGATTAAACTCGAAGAAATCAAAATTCGCGGCGAACAAGATTCGTTGGCAAAAGAACGCGACGGATTGGAAAAAACGCTGGGTTCTGAAACGTTGCTAAAAAAACTCATCAAAAAAGAATTACAACAAGATGCGAATGTTTACGGTGACGACCGCCGTTCGCCCATTGTTTCGCGCCAAGCCGCGCAAGCATTGAACGAATCAGCGTTAATTTCAAATGAACCGTTGACGGTGATTTTGTCGCAAAAAGGCTGGATTCGCGCGGCGAAAGGTCACGATGTTGAAGTCGCAAATTTGAATTATCGCGCGGGAGATGGTTTTCAAACGGCGGTGAAAACTCGTTCGACGCAGCCCGTTTATTTATTTGATTCGACCGGGCGCGTTTACAGTTCGACGACGCATGATTTGCCGTCGGCGCGAACGCAAGGCGAGCCGTTGACGGGGCGTTTTAATCCGCCAGAAGGTGCGACGTTTACGCATTTAATCGCCGGAAATCCGGATGATTTTGTCATTTTGGTGAATCATTGGGGTTATGGTTTTAAAACGCAGCTGAAAGACTTGGCGAGTAAAAATAAAGCGGGGAAAACGTTGGTGACGTTGGCGAATGATGAAAAACTGTTGCCGCCATTATTGACCGCCGACGAATCGAATTTGTTGGCGGTTGTCACCGAACAAGGGCGTTTGTTAATTTTCCCGCTGAATGAAATGCCGACATTACCGAAAGGCAAAGGCAATAAATTGATTCTAATTCCAGCGAATGATTTACAAACTGGCACCGATTTTGTGAAGGCGTTTACCGTGTTAAAACCCGATTGCGCGTTGAGAATTGTGGCGGGAAAACGCTTTTTGACGTTGAAAGTGACCGATTTGGTGCCTTATGTTGGAACTCGCGCCAAACGCGGTTTGGCGTTGCCGCGTGGCTTTCAAAGAGTGGAAGCGTTGGAATGCGAGTAATTAGTTTTTAGAAATCGGATATTTTTCATTCAAATAATCACCTAAATAAAGCGAACCCGTTTCGTTCAGGTGATTGTCATCACGATAAAGCATTTTTTTGTCTTTCACAGCCCAGCAATAATCGGCATCACAAAAGACAGGTGCTGTTTCCCAGACAATCACTTGCGGAAATTCATTTAACACCTTAGAAATTAAAGAAATATTGGCTTTCTGATGATTTTCAATTTGGTTTCGTTTTGTCGCACAAGGTGTTTTTAACATTTGATTGCCGATTCGCCACGGACGATTTTCACAAGTGGCGGGGGCGGGATTAAAGCCTAATTCTGGAATATCTTGGATATAAATAACACGCTTATTTGCTTTTAATAGTTGTCGAAATGTGAAGCGCATCGCATTTTGAAAGGCTGTTGCGTTGTCTTCTGCGGTTATTTTTTTTGAAAAAAGATGGTGCAACCTATAATCGAATTTTAGGTTATCAAAACTCTTTAAATTGAGAATTTCTCGATTACTCAAAACAACGGTATGAACTGATGACGTTTCTAAGGCTTGATTCAAAATCGCATTTGTTAAATCTAAACATTCTTTCTTTGGAATATCAAAAAAAGGAGCGCATCCACCACCGCCTACATTCAAGATATTATCGTTTTGAAACGGCGTGTATTTCAACAATGCAGGATATAAATGATTCGCGTGACTATCGCCAATCAACATGACTGTTGGCGGTTTATTGCTATCTTTTGCGGAACAAAAATCAAGTTTTTTTCCCCATTTATCAAGACACGCTTTTTCTGGCGACCACTTTTTATTCCATTCGTCATGTCCTAATTTGCCTTCGTTCCAACTTTTTTCAAAATGAAATCGATTCGGATAACCCGCGTGTTGCTTAATTTGAAAGCCAACCAAACCGACCAATAATAAACTGACAAATAAACCAGTCGTAATGCCTTTGTGATTCCAAAATCGTAGCCGTTTTTCGATAAATTGATAGGTCAACCACGCAAATAAAACACTCAAAAGCAACGCCGAAACACGCAAATAACCTTTTGGCTTTTCCATTTCAATCGTTCGCATTAAAGCTAATAAAGGCCAATGCCATAAATAAAGCGGATAACTTATTAAACCCAACCAAACCGCACCTTTGCTCGCTAAAATGTGCCGATTAAACCACGCTTTTTCACCCGCCAAAATCAAGCCAGCCGCGCCCAATGTTGGCAATAATGCCCAGCCGTTAGGGAATGTAATTTTTGAATTATCCAAACCAATCCACGCGCCAATAATTAACGTCAACCCCAGCCACGCCAATAAATTCGCCGCATTATGATTTTCAAATAAAGGGAGTTTTGCGAGAAAGTTATCAAAACGTTGACGTTGGTATAAATTAACGTGTGCGACGCTGCTACCAACCAATAATTCCCACGCGCGAGTTTGCGGAAAGAAAAATACGCCAGTTGGATTTTGGTCAATCAAAAATACATTCAATGCAAACGAACTCAGCAAACTTAAAATAATCAACGTGAACGCATTGCCTTTGAATCGTGCAACAAGCATCAATAATAGGGGGAAAATTAAATAAAATTGCTCTTCAATCCCTAACGACCACAAATGCAACAACGGTTTAAATTCAGCATCGGTGTCAAAATAACCCGCTTCATTTTGCAAAACCAGATTAGAAATATAAACTGCACCAGCAGCAACGTGTTTGCCCAAGGCTTGATATTCTTCAGCCAACAACGAAAACCAACCAAATGTTAAGCAAAAAATTAACACGACCAATAACGATGGAAAAATACGTTTAATGCGGCGACTGTAAAATTCGATAAGATTAAATTCGCCTTTCGCCTGGGATTTGAGAATAATGCTGGTAATTAAATAACCCGAAATCACAAAAAAAATATCCACACCGATAAAACCGCCTTTAATAAATCGTGGGAAACCATGAAAAATTAAAACCAGTAAAACAGCGACGGCACGCAATCCGTCAATATCGGGGCGATAGTTTAAATGTTGATTGTGGGTCATAAATAAAACAGGAAAAAATGGAAAAATTAGAGAAAATACTTGTGATTGCCATGCCGTATTTGGGCGATGTTTTACTGGCTACACCGCTGATTCATTCGTTGCGTGCGGCATATCCCAACGCACAAATTGATGTGTTGGTGTTTAAAAATACGCAAATTATGTTGGAAGGCAATCCCGATATTTCAACTGTGATAACAGCCCTGCATCGTGCCACCTTTCGAGAACAATGTCAGCTTATTTGGCAAATTTTTCGTCGTTACAACGCCGTTTTTACTTTGCCGACGAATGATCGCGCGTTTTTTTACAGTTTACTTGCCGCACCATTACGAATAAACGCAGTGCCACCAAAATCAAAAACGGGCGGGTGGAAACGTTTTTTTGTAACGCATTGGGTTGAATTTGACGATGATAAAACACACACAGTTTTGCAACATTTGAAACTGCTGGATTTAGTTGGCATTAAACCTTATTACAAATTAGTTCCACCGCAAACCAACAAAAAATTTCCACTACCGCCAAATTTAAAATACGCCATTTTGCATTGCTGTCCACAATGGACGTATAAACAATGGACGACTGAAAATTGGTTAAGTGTGGTGAATCACCTTTTAAGTTTAAATATCACGCCTATTTTTTCTGGCGGAAATGCGCCTGATGAAATGGCTTATATTGAAAATTTAACAAGCCAATTAGCTGAAACGGTAATCAATTTAGCAGGTAAAACTTCGTTAGCCGAATTGACTGAAATTATCACAAACGCGCAATTATTTATTGGTGTTGACACAGGCGCAACGCATTTAGCCGCCGCAACGGGCGTTCCCGTGATTGCCCTTTTTGGCGCGACAAATCCTGTTGTGTGGTCGCCTTTTCCGATTGATTATCAAAGCCGTGAAAATCCTTTTGAGCGAAAAGGTTCACAACACGTTGGCAACATTTACTTATTACAAGGCGAAGGCGATTGCGTACCGTGTCAATTAGAAGGTTGCGACAGACATCGACAAAGTCGTAGTCGTTGTTTGGATGAATTATCTGCCGAGCGCGTGAATGCGCTAGTCAATCAATTGCTGAATTAAGATTGTGTTAGAATTCGCACCTAAATTTAACCTTATTCCCAACCTAAAAAATCATGAATCCACAAAAATACGCTGTGACATTTGCCTGTTATAACCAAGTCGATTACACGCGCCAATGTGTCGAAAGTATGATTAAACACGGATTTGATTTAAGTCGTTTAGTCGTTGTTGATAATGGTTCAAGTGATGGAACTCGTGCGTATTTGGAAACTTTGCCATTGGGTGGACGAATTTTTAATGATGGAAATTTAGGTTGTGGCGTGGCGTGGAATCAAGGCGCATTGGCGTTGCAAGCCGAATGGACAGTTGTAATGAATAACGATGTTTTGGTTTGCAAAGATTGGATTGAAAATTTAATTAACGTCGCAGAACAAAATAATATCAAAATTATTTCACCTTCTTTAATTGAAGGCACGTTAGATTATGACTTTGACGAATTTGCAACGAATGCAATTTCAAAAATGAAAGGTGCGTTACGCTCAGGCGGACGGCACGCGGTTTGTTTGGTTGTGCATAATTCTGTTTGGCAAGACATCGGTTATTTTCAACCTGTTCCAAAATTACTCGGTTACGAAGACACATTATTTTTTAATGAAGCTGAAAAAGCGGGCATTTCTTGTGCAATAACGGGCGAATCTTGGTTACATCATTATGGTTCAGTAACACAAACCGCGATGAAACAAGAACGCGGTTTATCGGCAAAAGACGGTTTAGGTTATCGTTACAATTACCGATTGTTAAAACAAAGTTGGCTTGAGCGAAAATTACGCAAAATTGCTAAACTTAAACAAGTCAAGCAATGGCGCGAAGATGAATTGCAAAAATACGAAATGACAATGCACGGCGTTCGCGTAGATGGTAATTTTAAATGGCAATAAAACTGTCCGTTATTGTCATCACGAAGAACGAAGCCACGCATATTGCTCAATGTTTAGAATCTGTGAAATGGGCAGACGAAATTATTGTGTTAGATTCGGGAAGTTCTGATGAAACGGTTGAAATTTGCAAAAATTTCACGCCGCACGTTTTTGAAACAGATTGGCAAGGTTTTGGAATTCAAAAACAACGAGCTTTAAACAAAGCGACGGGTGATTGGGTTTTGTCCGTTGATGCAGATGAAATTATTACGCCCGAATTACGCGCCGAAATTGAACACGCCATAAGTCGAAATCAACACGATGCTTTTTTATTACCGCGACTTTCAAGTTATTGCGGCAAATTTATCAAACACGGCGGCTGGTATCCTGATTATATTTTGCGTTTATTTCGTCGTGAATTAGGAAATTTCACTGATGACGTAATTCATGAACGAATAATTGTTGAAGGCAAAATTGGCAAACTTAATTCCCCCATTTTGCATGATTCTTATACTGATTTTTCAGAAGTTTTAGAAAAAGTGAATAGCTATTCTTCGCTCAACGCTCAAAAGTTATTTGAACGTGGCGTAAAAAGTTCTTTGTTAAAAGCGATTTGTCGCAGCTTATGGAAATTCATTCAAACCTATTTTATAAAAGCTGCATTTTTAGATGGCAAACACGGTTTAATGCTGGCAATTTCAAGCGCGGAAGGCGTTTATTACAAATATCTAAAACTGCTCGAATTGCAAAACAAATGCGGCTAAAAATTGCTCATATCAATTTAGCCAAATGTTTGCGCGGTGGTGAAAATCAAACACTTGCAATTATTGAAGGTTTAAATCTTTTCGATATTGAACAAACGTTAATTTGTCGCAAAAATAGTTTACTTGAACAACAAGCGGTAAAACTTCACCTTCCCGTCATTGCGATTCACAAACCATTTTTGTTGAATGTAAGAAAACTAAAATCGTTTGATTTGCTTCATGTTCACGAAGGGCGAAGTATTTATTTTGCGTTAGTTGTAAATTTACTTTGTCACAAACCGTATTTGGTTACGCGCCGAATTTTGAATAAACCGCGCGAAAAGTGGCTAACGAAATATGCGTATAAAAAAGCCGCTCAAATCGTTTCAATTTCCCAAAAAATTGATGCTGTAATGCGTGAGTTTTGTCCGAATCAAAAATTTAAAATTATTCCCGATATTGCGCGTCAACTCGAATCCAATCCAACAGAAATCGCCAATTTAAAAGCACAATTTGAAGGCAAATTCATCGTTGGTCACGTTGGCGCGTTGGACGATGCAATCAAAAATCAGTCGCTAATTTTAAAAACGGCAAACCAATTGCGCGAACATAAAAACATCGTTTTCGTCTTATTAGGTGTGGGCAAAGACGAAACGACATTGAAAAATTTAGCCGCTGAATGGAACTTAACCAACGTCACTTTTGAAGGTTTCAAAACGAACATTGCCGATTATTTCGCGCTGTTTGATATTTTCGTTTATCCGTCGAAAGAAGAAGGTTTGGGTTCGGCAATTTTGGAAGCCTTTCATTTTAAAAAACCGGTGATTGCGGCAAAGGTCGGCGGAATTCCTGATATTTTGGGCGATAACAAATATGGTTTATTGGTTAATCCGTTTGATGACCATGAATTAGCCGAAAAAATCATGAAATTGTATCAAGACGAAACCTTACGAAATTACTACGCTGAAGCGGGTTTTGAACGAAAAGAAGCCTTTAGTTCTGATAAAATTTGCGGCGATTATTACCAGCTTTATCAACAAATTATTAACATTCATGCCTAACGTCACACCAACAAACAAATTGCTCATTCAGCATAAATATGCCATTCTGTACATTATTTATGTACGGAATGGAGATTGAAAATGAATTTAGTGAACGTGACTGATTTACGGCAACGATTACCCGATTATTTAAAACAGGTTCAGCAAGGTGAAGAAATTATCATAACCTTACACGGCAAAAGCATTGCGCGAATTGTACCTAATTTCCCCGATAACAAACGTGAGTTAGCCTTAAAGCGGTTGGAAGCCTTGCGCGGAAAAATGCTTGTTGGCGATATTCTTTCACCGTTAAACGAAGAATGGACGGGCGATGCTAACCATTTGTGATACGCATATTTTGTTATTTTGGGCGGATGATCCAAAGCGTTTATCGGCAACAGCCAATGCCGCATTGGAAAACGGAAATTTAGCGTGTTCTGACATTAGCTTGTGGGAAATTGCAATGTTGTACTCGCGCGGCAGAATCAATAATCATGCTGGCGTAACGGCAGCGGCATATATTCAAGATATTTTGCTCGGGTTGGATGTAACCGTGTTGCCAATTACGCCCGAAATTGCCGAATTATCGCAAAGTGAGCTATTTATTCATGGTGATCCTGCCGACCGACTTATCGCCGCTACGTCATTGGTTCATCGTGCATTATTGATTACGGCAGATGAGAAACTTCGAGCCGTCCCGGCATTAAAGTGTGTTTGGTAAAAATAATCCACTAATTCAACTCATGCAAAAAACCAATTTAGAAATCTACAAACGCCTCATCATTTACGTCAAACCGCATCGCCGATTATTTTTCATTAGCATTGTTGGTTTTTTGGTGTATTCCGCGACGCAGCCGTTGTTTGCGAAAATGATTCAAGAAATCATCGACACGTTGCAAGCCAAATCCCACGAAAAACTCTATTATTTACCGTTGTTATTTAGCGGCTTAATTATCGTGCGTGGCATTGGTTCGTATTTTGGCAATTACTTTTTAGCCAAAGTATCGTCGAACGTTATTCATACTTTGCGCTGTGAAATCTTCGAGAAATATACGCAACTTCCCACCGCACATTTTGATTCCAACAACAGCGGTTACATGATTTCGCGCATCACGCACAACGTAAATCAAGTCGCGCAAGCTACGACCGATGCCGTCCGAAAAGTGGTGCAAGAAGGTTTGACGGCGGTTGGTTTGTTGAGTTATTTGTTTTATATCGATTGGCGGTTGTCGCTGATTTTTTTGGTGATTACGCCGATTATTGCGTGGCTGGTGCGTTACGTCAGCAAACGTCTGCGGATGTTGAGTAAAAAGATTCAAGAATCGATTGGCGACATGACGCATATCACGTCCGAATTGGTGAATGGTCATCGTGTGGTGCGTAGCTATGGCGGCGAAAATTATGAACGCAAACGTTTCATCGATAGCAGCGAACACAATCGTCGGCAATCGTTGAAACTTATTAGTACCTCGGCGATTCACAATCAATTGATGCAGCTGATTATTGCGATTGCGTTGGCTGTGTTGATGTACGCTGCGTTGTTTTTTATGGAACAATCGAGCGTCGGTTCATTTGTCGGTTATTTAACGGCGGCATTTTTATTGCCACGTCCAATCCGCCAACTCAGCGACGCAAACAGTGACATTCAACGCGGAATTGTTGCAGCCGAATCGTTGTTTGAAGTGTTAGACGAAAAATCTGAAATCGACGATGGCGTTTATAACGTGGCACGTTGTCACGGTGATTTAGAATTTAAAAACGTCACATTTTGTTATGACGGCACAGAAGAATCTGCGTTAACTGACATTAGTTTTACAGCAAAAGCAGGTGAAACAATTGCGTTGGTCGGTGCGTCAGGCGGCGGTAAAAGTACGCTGGTGAATTTGGTTTCACGATTTTACCGTTATGAACAAGGCGAAATTTTGCTCGATGGCGTAAACATTAACGCTTACCAATTGAACAATTTGCGTCAACAAATCGCATTAGTGAATCAACAAGTGACGCTGTTTAACGACACGATTGCCAACAATATCGCTTACGGTGGTTTGGCTGGTGCAAGTCGTGACGCGATTACACAAGCAGCAACCGATGCTTACGCCATTGAATTTATCAACAAGTTTGAAAATGGTTTGGATACTGAAATTGGCGAAAATGGCGTGAAACTTTCGGGCGGTCAACGTCAACGTTTAGCCTTGGCGCGAGCGTTATTGAAAGACGCGCCACTGTTGATTTTGGACGAAGCGACTTCGGCGTTAGACACTGAATCGGAGCGTTATATTCAAGCCGCGTTGCAAAAAGTCATGGGCAATCGCACGACGTTGGTTATCGCGCATCGTTTATCGACGATTGAAAATGCCGACAAAATTTTGGTGATTGACGCGGGACGCATTGTTGAAAAAGGCACACATCGCGAATTGTTAGCAAAAAATGGCGCGTACACTCGTTTGCACGCGATTCAATTTGTACAAACCCGTGCCTCTACAAAATATGAAATTGAAAAATTGTAATAGTCTACTAAAAACGCACTAGCTAAAAGCTGGGGCGTTTGTGTCAACGAACTGAACAACTCAAATACGTCGGCTTAACGACGTGTGACCGTCATCTTAACTTATACAATTGGCTAAACAGGCATAGAATTTTGCCATCTTAATCTGCTGATCGATTTGAAAGTTGTGGATTAAGCGGGGGTTTAGAGACCTCTTAATTTCGATAATTCTACCAAACAAAAAAACCGCCCTTCGAGTTTCCTCAAAGGGCGGTTTTCAAATCTAGCAAATGTTCAACGTCATTTAACGTATGTAGTTTTGCCTGCTACACCATTTGAATAAGTAATTGTTTCGTCTAATTTGCCGTTGGAATACCAGCTCCAAAGACCATTACGTTCACCATTAACATATTCTCCTACACGTCCAGAATTGTCATTAGGATAAAAATTACTATACGCACCTGTTTGAACCCCGTTGACATAAGTAATTGTTTCGTCCAATTTGCCGTCGGAATACCAGCTCCAAACACCATTACGTTCATTATTAATATATTCTCCTACACGTCCTGAATTGTCATTAGGATAAAAATTACTATACGCACCTGTTTGAACCCCGTTGACATAAGTAATTGTTTCGTCCAATTTGCCGTCGGAATACCAGCTCCAAACACCATTACGTTCATTATTAACATATTCACCTACACGTCCAGAATTGTCATTAGGATAAAAATTACTATACGCACCTGTTTGAACCCCGTTGACATAAGTAATTGTTTCGTCCAATTTGCTGTCGGAATACCAGCTCCAAACACCAGTTTTATTATCTTGAGTGTTATAACAGCCCTCAGACCAATTGGTTTTACTTCCAGAACGTGAAACGCAATTTTTAATGGGTTCTGACGTTTTTGAATTATTGGGTGTAACAGTTGGCAATTTCGTTGGCGTTACTGGTTTCACAACAGGCGTAACTGTTGGCAATTTCGTTGGCGTTACTGGTTTCACAACAGGTGTAACAGTTGGTAATTTCGTTGGTGTTGATGATTTCACGCAAATACCTTTGACTGGAACTTTCCCTGCTAGACATGATGTTTTGGGTCTTGTTTTAACACATGGAATAGAAGAATTGCCATATTTTGCGAAATTTCGTTCACATTGTGTAGTAGGGACGAACATTGTTCCAGACGTTGTTTGCCCCGAATAAATTGAAGTTATGCCATTAACATTTTGAGGATTTGCACCGTAATTGTTCGCAGAACTCGTCATTTGCGGTGTGGGACTAAAAGAACCTGAGCTAAATAATTTTGCAAAATCATTCAATGCAATCGGCAACGTTTTTTCTGTGTTTTCTGCGAGATACTGTGACAGCGTTCCAATTTGTCCAGCGTAAAAAACTTCATCTTTTGTCGCTGTATCAGTAATTGCAACATTTGGATTGATAGGCGTTGTCGTTACTGGGTCAAAACCTAATTTCAAATTGATACTTTTGAGCGTAAGCAAAATGTTTTTTTCAGTTAAAGCATCTTTTATTTTTTTTGCGTTAATCACAACTATTTCAGTGATTGGCGTGATGTTAGCAATCATTGCACCGTTAGCCACTGCAATCACTGAACGAAGTGCCGTTTTCAAAGAAACAAAATTGCCCGTTGCTGGGTCAATATAATTACCGCCAACGGCTTCAAGCAGAATTGAGCCGGTATATTCATAAATTGACATCGAATAGTTACCGTCTGAATCGGTGGTAACACTGTCAATCAGCGTTCCTTTTACGCCATTTACAATGCTATAAGCTGAAACGGTTGTATTGGAAATTGCACCAAACGATACATTACCTGAAATAGACATTGGCTGATAAGATTCCCATTGAGTAACATCATCAACGGTAATAGAAACATAGTCATCAACAGTAGAATCGTGAATATAAAAATTACCAAATTCATCAAGCGATATATCAATTTTGTCATTGATGTTATCGGCGTAATTGCCTTGCAAATAAGCGAAAAGACGTTTGTTAGAAATTTGTTTTGAGTAGTCGGGAGTTGTTTTTAAGTCAGCCGCCGTCATTGCTTGAACTGCTCCTGATTCCCATTGAATGATGTCATCAAGATTTACTGCAATAGAGCCAATAGAACCTAAATCGATTAAAAAAGATCCTGTTAAACAAGAAGAACATGAATAGTAAGGATAATACGAGCGATAAATTGCTTCGGGATAATTTGCTTTTAAATAAGCAGATAGACGATCGTCTGAAATTGGTCGTGGAAAGTATTCAGTTGTTAATAAATACGCAAACAACTGTGAGGAAGAAAGTAGTTTAGATGAGTCTACTGTCATGGCTTGAACACTGCTTAACAAAAACAGGAATAAAAGTGGAATGACCGCAAAGGTTGTTTTTAGATTTTTCATGGTGTGTTCCTATGAGAAATTTAAGGCAATAAAAAAACCCGCTAACGCAAAAGCATTAGCGGGTTTGGAAGTTGATAGTGAATTGAAATTTAGCGCAAAGAAAACGTTGACATGGTGAAAAACGCCAAAACAATTTTTCTGACTGACTGACTGACTGACTGACTGACTGACTGACTGACTGACAAAATAATCGCGCCTTGAACTTAAATTAAAATCATGAGCAATTATAATCTTGTTTATTTATGAATTACCACTAAAAAAATATGGTGGTGTGGGTTTCGTAAATGTTAGGTCATATTAAGCGTCATGTTTTTATATTTTTTGAAAACTAAAATCGATTTCGGAGCCTATAAAATGACAAAATCCATTAGTTTGGTGATAACATAATCAGTTGATGTATATTTGATTTTTAAAACTAAAGCGGAGGAATTATGAAGTTGATATTTTTAGCCTTGTTAGCCTTTCTGTTGCCGCAATGGGCGTTTGCAGAAGGTTTTCAAAATTTAGACATGACCGGAACGGAACGCGGAATTTATACCGTGTTGATTTTTATCATCGCGTACGGTTTTGTGATGACAGAAGAATTTACGCACATGCGTAAATCAAAACCTGTCATTTTAGCAGCGGGGATTATTTGGGCGCACGCGGCGATTTTGGCGCAACAAAAAGGCGTTCCCACCCACGAAATGCACTTAGCATTTGAGCATGACGTAAAAGAATATGCGGAATTGATGTTGTTTTTGTTAGTCGCAATGACATTTATCAATTCGATGGCAGAACGTAACGTGTTTGAAGCATTGCGTTCATGGTTAGTGAGAAAACAATTTGGTTATCGTCAATTGTTTTTAATTACCGGCATTATTACCTTTTTCTTATCAGCGGTAGCGGATAACTTAACAGCGGCATTATTGGTTGGCGCGGTAGTGATGGCAGTAGGCGCAGACAACGAAAAATTCGTCAGCATCGGTTTCGTGAATTTAGTCATTGCCGCCAACGCAGGCGGTGCATTTTGTCCGTTTGGCGATATTACCACGTTGATGGTTTGGCAAGCAGGTTACGCGGAATTCTTTGATTTCTTCAAATTATTCTTACCGTCTGTCGTGAATTATGCCATTCCAGCCGCGATTATGTATTGGGCTGTTCCGAATGAACAACCGAAAGCAACTAATGAAGCGGCAGTGCAATTGAAACCTGGTGCGTTAATTATTTGTTTCATGTTTTTATGCACGATTGGCGCGGCAGTTAGCTTCAAACAAGTCTTTCATTTACCACCTTTCATGGGCATGATGACGGGCTTGTCAGTATTGATGTTGTTCGGCTACTACTTGAAAATGCAAGCGCGTAAAAAAGGCGAACAAGGTTTTGATATTTTCAACAAAGTCATGCACGCAGAATGGGATACGTTGTTATTCTTCTTCGGTGTGGTTTTTGCGGTGGGCGGTTTAGGTTATATCGGTTATTTAGAATTGTTATCTGGCGCGATGTACGACGGTTTAGGCGCGACCACTGCCAACATTTTAGTCGGTTTAATTTCTGCGATTGTTGATAACATTCCTGTTATGTTTGCGGTATTGAACATGAGTTTGGATATGGATTTATATCAATGGTTGCTGGTTACTTTGACGGCTGGCGTGGGTGGTTCGTTATTGTCAGTAGGTTCAGCGGCTGGCGTAGCGTTAATGGGACAATCCAATCACAAATACACATTTTTCAGCCATTTGAAATGGACTCCTGCGATTGCAGCGGGTTATGCCGGTAGTATTTTTGTACATTATTTGATTAACGGTTAATTTTTAACGGATTTTTCAAATTAAAGAAACGCCCGTCTAAAATTAGACGGGCGTTTTTCGTTTAACAAAGTTTATCGAGCGTAATGGTAAAATCTATCGTCATTTCGGCTTTCTCATTTGGTGGTTAAGGGTTCAAATTTTCATTTTCAGTGTTGGGGTCGGCTTCGACTTCGGTTTTGATTTCAGGTTTACGTTTATTCCTAATTTCTTCGGCGCGTTGTGTTTGGGCAACTTTGTCTAAGATTCCATTAACGTAACGATGACTGCCATCCGCACCAAAGAATTTTGCCAAATTGATAGATTCGTTAATAATTACTTTATACGGCGTTTCGGTGCAATGAATTAACTCGTAAGTTCCCAATCGCAAAACAGCGCGTTCCACTGGATCAACAGCATCAACAGGGCGATCAACAAATTGACTCAACAGCGCGTCAATCGCAATCAAATCGTGTGGCACACCGTGAAAAAGTTCTGAAAAATACCCTTTCTCAATTTTTTCGCCGTTCAAAAAAAACTGCTCATCGGCGAAATACTGCTCAATCAAATTCAAATTTTGACCCGTGATTTGCCATTGATAAATCGCTTGAACAGCCGCTTGGCGGGCATTAGTTTTCGGATTACTCATGATAATTCCAGATTTTTAAACAAGCTCACCATTTCAATCGCCGATAATGCGGCTTCTGCGCCTTTGTTACCCGCTTTTGTGCCAGCGCGTTCAATCGCTTGTTCAATACTATCCACCGTCAACACGCCAAAACTGACGGGAATATCGTATTGCAACGAAATGTGTGACAAGCCTTTGACGCATTCGCCCGCAACGTATTCAAAATGCGGTGTTCCGCCACGAATTACGGCGCCCAACGCAATAATTGCGTCGTATTTTTTACTTGCCGCGATGCGTTGCACCACCATCGGTAATTCAAATGCGCCCGGCACTTTGACCAAATGTAAATCGTCTTTGTTTGCGCCGTGACGCACTAGCGCATCGATAGCCCCATTTTCTAATTGTTCCACAATGAAGCTGTTGAAACGTGATGACACGATACAAAATTTGCCGCCTTGCGCCGCAAAATGACCTTCGTAAGTTTTGATGGTAGACATAATCATTCTCTGTTTAAGTTAAAGTTAAAAATTTAGTTTAAAAATTAGGTTAGGTGTGTTTAAAACTTCGCAGTTCTTCATTTTCAACACGCTGATAAATTTCAAGGACTGACAACGTTAAACCGACCGTTGTGAACGTCACATCGTCATCGATATAGTAAAAACTCGCTTGCCAATTATCGGATTTGCGACACACTTCAATTTGCACCACGTCTTGTTCAATCAAAACATATTCTTCCAAACTGGGAATGGTTTGATAACACGCGCGTTTTAATGTGCGGTCATATTTGCGTGTTGAACTCGATAACACTTCAATAATAAGGCGCGGTGTTTCTGTAAAATGGCTGTTTCCATCGTGGTTATCACAGCTAACAAGCACGTCGGGATAAAAGTATTTTGTTCCGTTGTCCGCGCGAACTTTAATATCAGAACTAAATACTTCGCAGGGTGAGCCGTTTAAATGCGCCCATAATTTTCCTGTTAATGTTGCAATCAATCGTTGATGATTGATGCTTGCGCCCGCCATTGCGTAACAAGCCCCATCGAAGTATTCATGTTTAACGTCGCTGATTTTTTCAACTTCAAGATATTCTTGTTCGCTGAGATCACTGGGTTTGTAATTAGGCAAACTCATTTTTAGCTCCGTTTCATTTTAGCGCGTAATCACAAACCGCACCGCGTCCAAACGCAATTGCGCGATTTGGATATTTTCATGAATCAAAAGCGTTTTGTCTTTCAAGGCTTCGATTTCATCGTTTTTAATGCTCGGATTCACATTTTGCAAACGCACCAGCCGTTTAATTTCGCTGGTCAACGATTCCAACATCGTCGCGGTCGCGTGTTGGCACAAAACGGTTTTTTGAATTTGCGCTTGTTGTTCCGCAAACGCCAAAATTTTCAACATCAACGCGCGTTGTTTATTCAAAAAGAGCGTAATCGCATCTTTATCAAACGCTACGCCGCTGTCGATTAAACTGTCGTGCGAAAAGTCCGCCGTCACATCTTTTTGCAATTGATTGATTAACACACGAATCGGCGTGTTCGGCAAAAAGCGGTTGATTTGCAATTCGGCGGGCGCACTGTGTTCAACAATAAACAAACATTCTAAGAAAAATTGTCCCGCTTTTAAATCTGGATGTTTCACGGTGCTTAATGTTGCGTTGCCTGTTTCGCTCGACAAAACCATGTCCATCGCGGCGGTGACTAACGGATGTTCCCACGTTAAAAATTGCAACTCTTCACGCGCCAACGCCTGAGCGCGACTGACGGTCACGGTCAAACCGTCTTCGGTCAAATGCGGAAATGTTTCACAACGCAAATGGTCGCTCGGCATCAAAATATACGCGCCCGCAGAATGTTCTTCCGTATCAATTCCGTAACAATCGAACACCGATTCCATGTAATCCCACAGCGTGCCTTCGCTTTCGTACGCCGATAATTCGGCAATGAATTCGTCCGCGATTTCTTTGCGGCACGAATTCAATTCTAAAAGTTGATCGCGCCCTTGATGCAATTGGGCTTCCACGTCGTGACTTAATGCGCGAGTTTTTTCGATGAATGCACTGATTTCGTTTGCGTCGTCGCTTTTTAAAATACGCTGCAATTCGCTTTGCAACAAATCGGCGACTTGTTGCGCGGCAGAATTATTCGCCCGAAACGCATTCAATCCTTCGTCGTACCAACGATATAAAATCGCTTGTTCGGTGTTTTCCAAATACGGAACGTGAATTTGAATAACGTGTTTCTGCCCGATTCGATCTAAACGCCCGATGCGTTGTTGCAACAAATCGGGATTCGTCGGCAAATCCCACAAAATCAAATGCTGCAAAAATTGAAAATTGCGTCCTTCGCTGCCGATTTCAGAACAAATCAACAACCGTGCGCTGCTTTCTTCGTCAGCAAAATAAGCCGCCGCGCGGTCACGTTCAATAATCGTCATGTGTTCGTGAAATACCGCTGAGGAAATGCCAGCACGATTTTTCAATGTATTTTCTAAATCCACCGCCGTTTGTGCGTGTTTGCAAATCAATAACGCTTTTTTGCCCGCCAGTTGTTTTACTTTTTCGACCAGCCACAAATAACGCGCGTCGTTTTGTAAATCTAAAGCACAACCCCCCTGCCCCCCTTCAAAGGGGGGTTCCAAGAAGGGGGATTGAGGGGGATGTGCTTTTAACGCATGACCAAAACATTCACGTTCTGGGAAACCTTGCACGGTTTGGCGCGAATTCCGAAACAAAATGCGTCCCGTGCCGTGATGGTCGAGTAAAATGTTGATGAGCGTTTGACGCGCAGCGGCTGATTTTTCAGCATCGTTCAAATTTTCTAATGTTTTAGAAACGTTGTCATCTTTCAATAAAATCGCTAAATGTTTTTGTTCGTCAGTAGTTAATGGTTTGTCCGCCAACAACGATTTTGCTGCATTTGCGACGGGTTCGAACGATTTTTCTTCTTCCAAAAACGCGGTGAAATTGTAAAAACGGTCTGGGTCTAACAAACGTAAACGCGCAAAATGACTTTCTTTGCCCAATTGTTCGGGCGTGGCGGTGAGCAAAATCAAACTCGGTGAAATTTGCGCCAACTGTTCAACAAATAAATAATCCGCACTCGGCGCAGTTTCCGACCATTCCAAATGATGCGCTTCATCGACAATTACCATGTCCCAACCGGCATCTAACGCTTGTTCTTGGCGGTCTGGATATTCCGAAAAAAACGATTGGCTGCACAAAATCAATTGTTCCGACAAAAACGGATTCGCCAGATTGTATAAATCGTCTTCCTCTTCAAACCCGTCATTGCCCAATTCGCCCAAACACCGCATTTCGTCAAAAATACTGAAACGCAAATTGAATCGACGCAGCATTTCGACCAGCCATTGATGCAACAAACTTTCTGGCACGATAATCAAAACCCGTTTGCTCAAACCATTATTCACGCGATGATGCAAAATCAAACCCGCTTCAATCGTTTTGCCCAAACCGACTTCGTCCGCCAACATAATGCGCGGCGCGGCACGATTCGCGGCTTCGTGAGCGATAAAAATTTGGTGTGGAATCAATGCCGCACGACCACCGAGCAAACCTTTGACAGGTGATTGGGCGTGTTGCTGTAAACGTTGCCACGTTTCGTAACGCAACGAAAACCACGCATTTGGATCAGTTTGTCCCGTGAATAAACGGTTTTGCGGTTTGTTGAATTGGCTGTGATGATTCAAATCCATTTCTTCAAGTTCGACCGTTTCGCCGTCTTCGTTTTCGCAAATATAGGTCAAAATGCCTTCGCTTTCGACCACTTTTAAAACGGTTAATTTTTCGTCATCAACCGATTCGATATTGTCGCCGATTGAAAAATTAACGCGGGTTAAGGGCGCGTTGTCGATGGCGTAAATACGTTTTTCGTCACACGCTAAAAACAACACGCTGACACGATTAAAACTAACTTCGAGAATCAGTCCTAAGCCTAATTCGGATTCGGTATTGCTAATCCAACGTTGCCCTGCGATGAAATTTTCCATTGATGATTGTGCCATGAAGTGTATGATTTAAACGATAGTTGGCGGTTATTATAAGCCGTAAAAGGTGTAAATTTGGACAAAATAATAAAAGGAGAGTTATGAACAAGTTGAGGGCTGTTTTTTGTTACACGATTATGACGTTAAGTTGCACGATGAATGCGAATGCGGATGACCGTTACGCGCACGAATATTACAGCGATAGCGACGACGAACGCCGTGACCGCGACCATCGCCATGATAATCATGAGCATGAAAGTGAACGCAGTGAGAAACGTGCGATACAAATGCCGCGTTATCAACAGGGTTATCAACAACCGCCGATTCAAATTTACATGCAGCCACCGCAGCAACAATTTCGGCAGAATGATTTTCGGCAGCACGACAAACAATTCCGTGACGATAGACGTTGGCGCGAACGGCGCGAAGAACTCGAACGGATGCCACAAACGCCGTATCTTGAAAACCAATTCGAGCGCGACGACACGCATTGGTAAAGTTCAAAAAATTACGCCGTGATTGCTTGCCACGCCACGTCAAACATCAACGCTAATTCTTCAGGCGTGATGACATACGGCGGTATGAAATAAATCACATTGCCCAACGGACGCAACAAAACGCCTTTCGATAACGCATAACGATAGACTTGCAAACCGCGTCGTTCTTGCCACGGATACGCTTCGCGGGTGCGTTTATTTTTCACTAATTCAATGGCGACAATCATGCCAGTTTGTCGTACTTCTGCCACATTCGGATGATTCAAAAAACGTTGCGATAACGTTTTCATGGTCGCTGCCAAAACCTGATTATTTCCCAATACGTTTTGCGTTTCAAAAATACCCAACGTTGCCAACGCCGCCCGACACGCCAACGCATTGCCGGTGTAACTGTGCGAATGCAAAAACGCCGTCAATTTAGAATAATCGTCATAAAAAGCGGCGTAAATATCATTCGTCGTCAACACAGCCGAAAGTGGCAAATAACCGCCCGTTAAGCCTTTCGATAAACATAAAAAATCGGGCGAAATGTCGGCTTGTTCACAGGCAAATAAGGTTCCCGTTCGTCCAAAACCCACCGCAATTTCATCGGCAATTAAATGCACATTGTATTTGTCGCACGTCGCCCGCAGCAGTTTCAAATAAATTGCGTCGTACATTCGCATTCCCCCCGCACATTGGACTAGCGGTTCAACAATTACCGCGCAAACTTCATTGGCATTTTCTTGTAATATGCGTTCAATATGTGCGAATTGGCGCGTCGAATAATCTGCCCAACTTTCGCCTTCGTCGCGAAAATAACAATCGGGACTTGGCGCGGTGATGACATCCATTAACAGTGGCGCGTAAGTTTTTTTGTATAACGCCACATCGCCAACCGCTAATGCGCCCAACGTTTCGCCGTGATAACTGTTTTCGAGTGTAATAAATTTGGTTTTTCGTGATTGCCCGCGATTTTGCCAAAAATGAAAACTCATTTTCAACGCGACTTCCACCGCTGCCGAACCGTTATCGGCATAAAAACAACGCGATAATCCAGCGGGTGTAATCGCCACCAATTTTTCGGCGAGTTCAATCGCGGCTTCGTGGGTAAAACCAGCAAAAATAACGTGTTCTAAATTATCGAGTTGCGCTTTGAGTGCGGCGTTAATAATCGGATTGGCATGACCAAATAAATTCACCCACCACGAACTAATCGCATCTAAATAATGGTTGCCTTCAAAATCTTCCAACCACACGCCATGCCCCGATTTAATGGGAATCAGCGGCTGCGTTTCGTGGTCGTGCATTTGCGTACACGGGTGCCATAAAACAGCTAAATCTCGTTGCGATAAAAGCGAATTTTTCATTTTAAAATTCTCCAAAATTAAAAACCGCCCTCCAGTTTTCACACCAGAGGACAGCTTTCATTTTACAACCTTCCACGATTATGTTGAAAGTAGTGCGAAAAAATCAACCAGTTAAAAAAGTCGAACATCGCGCATTAAAACAAATCCTTCATATCTTTAAAAAATTGGGCTTTTGTCTGACGTTCATTTGAGCAGGTTGTTGATCTGTCGATTAAATTGAGTTTTTCAAATTCAGCTTTACTAATAACGCCGATTTCCTTGACGAAAATAGAATCCAATTTACTCAAATCCAGTTTAATTTGTTCACCGTGTCGAGCAAATAATTGTCGGATTACTTCATCACGTGGCAACGGTTTGGCGGTTTGTTTTTGCAAGTCGGTTTTACGAGTAATGTCCAATTCTCCCGCAATAGCTTTGTTAATCAACGCATTCAAATATGCTAACGGCGATTTAATGCCGCCTTTACTCAACGCCACTTTTAGCATCATCAAAATAATTAACTGCGTGGCAACAGGAACTTTAGCGAGCGATTTTTGCGCGATAACTCGTTGTTGTGGATTCAATTCAGCAATATCGACTTCAATTTCAGAATATCGAACCGGTTCATTTGCTTCAATGATAGCGGGAATCGGCGTTTCAGCGATTTTCTGGCAACAATTTTCAACAAAAATTTCCGGCACATCGTCTGTTGTTTTTTCTTTTTTTGTTAAAGATTGTTCAATATTTACTAAAGATTTTTCATTTTTTGTTAAAGCGACGGCGATTTTCCCGTCGGGCAAAATCCCGTCGGACTTTTTGCGGTGTGGTGATTTGGCGGGTTTTTCAGCCATATCAGGAAGCGCGATAAACCAATTCGTTCGACCGGAACTTTCGCGTTCATAGCGGGCAAAACCAACTTCTTGCAGTTTTCGGAGGGCTTTGTACGCGGTGCGTTCGCACACGTTAATCGCGGTGGCAA
>Ga0268280_1000390_pt1 | contig 38752 bp, 49 predicted proteins | sample saktaG_9_FD_190139 | JGI IMG/M metagenome (GOLD analysis project Ga0268280, IMG submission 190139) | Saline water microbial communities from Sakinaw Lake, British Columbia, Canada - sak_2011_5_24_40m | ecosystem: Environmental > Aquatic > Non-marine Saline and Alkaline > Saline ...
GGAAAAACTTTGCAATCAGTAAATTCCGAGTTAAGTTGTAAGGCAATAGCCCACAACTTAAACCTATTTACGGATAGATTTTCAACAGAGCCGTTGTTGGGAATAACCTTAAATACCCTTGATTTTCTATTTTAATATGATAGCTAAACTTTGGGGGTATCCCCACAAAGAGAGAAATTAATTTCTATAGTTGTACTTCTAAAAAACCTTTTAAAGCGCGTTCATCTTTAACTAAATGTAATGGCGGTTGTAGTTCAACGGTAGAATGTGCGGTTGTGGTCCGTAAGACGAGAGTTCGACTCTCTCCTCCCGCCCTGAAGGTAACGAAAGAGGTGAAAAAATGAAAATACTATTTATATGCAAGTACAACAGATTTAGAAGCCAAGTTGCTGAAAAATATTTTGGGAAGATAAACAAAAATAAGAATATCCAAGCCGAGAGTGCCGGAATTATTGAAGTTGATAAACCTCTTACTTCTAATGAAAAAATAAGGAATGCTTTTATTAAAAAAATGTTTGGATTGAAATTAAGAAGAAAATCAAGAGGATTAAAAGCGAGTATTCTTGAGGAGGCAGATAAGATAATCGTTGTTGCGGATGACGTTCCAAAAGAAATATTTAGTGGGGGGGGATGGAAAGACAAAGTAACTATATGGAAGATAAAAGATGAAAAGGCCGCCGATAAGAAAAACGTTAATAAACTTACTAAGCGTATAATCAAAAAGGTGGATGCTTTGGTTAAATCTTTTGGGAGGTTAAATAAAAACATTTAAATATACCAAAATGGTATATACTTATACATAAAATGGTACAAAAGATAATTTCAATGGCTCATTCACCAACACTTAGCACGGTTTTAATGGTTGAAAAAGTGTTGCAAGATGCAGAAGAAGTTGTGAAGATAGCGGAGCTTAAAAGAAGACTCCCAAAAAAGGTAATGCATTCTACTCTTTTAACAGTCCTTGATTATCTTCAGATAAGCGGAAAAATTGTTATTTCCACAAAGGGAATTTTATGGATTTACACATCAAGAAAAAGATTAAATGAAATAATTGAGAGAGGAATCGAACTATGAACAAACCAGTAAGGGTTATTTTAGTTGACGAAGCTAAAAATACTTTTGAAAAATTAAATGAAAATGTTGGTTCTCAAAAATCAGGAAATTCTTTTGATGCACAACTTCTTAAATCAATCCAAGGAAAAGTTGAGTTAATAAAAAACAATCCTTTTTATGGAGACAACATTAAAAAGGAAAGGATTCCAAAAGAATACAAGGGAAAGGTACAAAACTTGTGGAGAATTGAATTAAATAACTTTTGGAGGATGCTTTATACTATAAGAGGTGACGAAATAGAAATTATTTGTTTTATATTAAAAGTATGTAACCACAAAGAATATAATAAAATGTTTGGGTATAAATAAGATGAAAACAGAAACAGTAAAGGGATTTCAGGATTATACTGGAAAGGAAGCAGAGAAGAGAGCGATTATAAGAGAAATTATTAGATTGGCGTTTGAAAAATATAACTTTGAAGAAGCAGAAACTCCAATTGTAGAGTATGAAGAATTTGTTAGGGGAATAAATACAAATGATGAAGCCATTTCAGACATATTCAGATTAGAGGATAAAGGCAAAAGAAATCTGGCTTTGAGATATGAATTAACTTTTCAACTGAAGAGGATTGCAAAGAACAAAAAATTACCCTATAAAAGATTTCAAATTGGTCCGGTTTTCAGAGATGAGCCTGTACAAGGGAATAGATTCAGACAATTTACCCAGTGTGATGCAGATATTGTTGGTTCTACAATAAAAGATGAAGCCGAGATTCTTGCCATTTCTAAAGAAATTCTTGATGCGCTTAAGATAAAATCTACCATTTATGTGAATAGTAGAAAACTATTGAATGAAATTCTTCAGGAATTAGGAGTAAATGATAAGGAACAAGCTATTCGTGAAATTGACAAATTGGATAAACTTCCTGAAAGAGAGGTTAGAAATAATCTAAGAGAGATGGGGGCTGAGAAGTTAATTGATGTTGTAAGATCTCCTGAAAAGGAATTCAAGAGGTATGAAGGATACAAAGATATAGAACAATTGAAAAAGTTGTGTAAAAATTATGATGTGGAAATAAAATTCTCTCCATCTCTTGCTAGGGGATTAGCTTACTACAATGGAACCGTTTTTGAAATAAAATCAGAGATTAAGGAAACAATCTGTGCGGGTGGAAGTTATCTAATTAATGATATTCAGTCAACCGGTATTTCATTTGGGTTGGAAAGGCTTCAGGCGGTTGCTAAGATGATAGTTCAGATTGACAAATACCTCGTCGTTTCCCTTGATGAAGATAAAAAGGCTATTGAACTTGCAAAAAAACTTCGGGCGCAAGGCAAAAATACTTCAGTATTTTATGGAAAACCCTCAAAGGCCTTGGAATATGCCAATGCTTACGAAATTAATAATGTTATCTTTGTTGGTGCGAAAGAAGTCAAAACAAAAAAGTTTAAGATTAAAAATATGAGAACGGGTAAGGAAAAGATTTTGATATTAAAGGAAATTAAAAAGAAGAACGTTTCTCTTAAAAAAAGATGAAGAGACTCACAAGATTCCTCATTGTTACAGCAGCCTTGTTTGTTGTTGCTTTTTTCTTTATCTTTTCTGTTGATTTAAAGAGTTTAATGATTTTCTTTTTTTCTTCTGTTTTGTTGGTTGGTTACATAACATATAAGGATAAGGTAGGACAGGAATTAATTATTGCGTTTCTCTTTGCTTTTGCCTTAACCGCTTATTTTGTTTATGAATACACCACTCCAAATTTAATGTTCGGAAGAATTAACCTTTTTCCTTTAATCTCATGGACTTTTGGACTAGTTCTTCTCAGAGAAATTTATGAAAGAGTAAATAGAAAAAATAGGTTTTTGATTGTGTCCCTTCTTTATCTTGCCCTTTTATTCTTGGTTGAATATGCTGGGTATTATCTTTTAGGATTTAGATTAAATAGTAGTTTTCCAAGTCTTTTGAATATAGGAGTCATACACGCTCCGCTTGGAATCAAAATATTTTATGTCTTTGCTGGGCCGGTTTATCTTTTAATTACTGATTATTTGAAAGTGAAATAACTTCTATCTCCATTCTCCAACTATGTTTTCCACTCGAAGAATCTTTGAATGATTTTACTTTTAGCGGTTTCTTAAATAAAGGACAATCTAGAACAAAAGTTTCAAATTCTCCGCCCTCTCCTGCGGGGTGGATTTTGAATTTTTGATTTAATCTTTTGATATCTTTTATGAATTCTTCGTTAATTTCTCTTCCAAGCCAGCTTTCATTTAAAGGGTAGGCTGCAACACCGGTAATTATTATTTTAAATTTATTTTTTATTAATTCTTCAAGATATTCAAATTCATTTCTATGCCAGAGAGGATTGATACATTCAATATTTAGTTTTCTACATATTTTTTGTATTCTTGAGGCCTGATATGCTGAATGAAGCGCTCCCGTAACAACCCCCTCAATTTTATATTCCATCTTTGCTAGAAGAATTGCGTTTTCTAAATCTTCAAGTTCAGCTTCTTTTTCCCCCCTGGTTTTATGAACTAATAATGGAATTCCCATAACTTCTGCCTGAGCTTCAGTTTGTTTTATACTCGGGGTGTGAAACATGTAAGAATCCGGATTTTTGGAATGGATTGTTATTAAACAAGATAGTTCATTTCCTTCTTGCTTTGCTAAATATGCTACATAGCAACTGTCTTTTCCTCCCGAAAATAAAACTCCGAGTTTCATAAATTTAAATGGGAATTATGTACTTTTAAATCTTTTATAGAATTATTCCCAATCTTCTTCGGGCTCGCTTGCTAAAGAAGCCCACCACGGCTTTTTAACTTGGATGACTTCCCCGTTTTCTGCATCAATTTGGATTCTCTCCTGGGCTTTGATTCTAAACATTCCAAGTAGTTTAAAGTGTCTTTGAATCTGAATTTCGTAAGCTGCACGTGTTTGATTTCCTTTTCCAACTTCCTTCAATTGAATTGTACAATCATTTGTCTCATTGCAAACCTTTAATCTTAACCTTGCAAGAGCGGTTTCAGATGCTACATCGGGCATAACTTTTATCTCCGCATTTTGTCCATTGGAAAAGTGCATTCTCAACCTTGTTCTGTTTTGTTCCTGCTCTTGGGTTAGATTGCAATCACATTCTGCCGAAACATTATTGGATTTTATTCTGAATCTATTATTTGATTGTAATTGAACTTGAAGTTTCTCTCCGTTCGTGAGGCTGTAATTTCCTGTTCTTACCTGTGCCTGAACGTTTGCGTTAGCATTTGCTCTGGGAGAGGAAATTAGATTCGGCATTGGGGGTAAATCATCATCAGAGTTACCCTTGCCATTCCCATTGCTATTATCATTATCAGCGAGTACAAAACCTACTAGCAAAACAGCAAACATCAAAATAACAACCAACTTTTTCATGAATATAATCGTGACTGGAGGTTTAAATAATTTACTCTGCGAATTCTCCGAGAGGATTTTCAAAACCTTCGTTAACCTCTTCCATCCTCTCTGTTTCTTCTTCACTTAAATTTTCCATCTCTTTCTTAAGTTCTTCCTTTAAATCTGCGAAAGGATCCCCTTTATGTTGTAAATATGTCTTTTTCATCCAAATATCAATTTCTCCAAAATGTTCTTGTTGTTCAAGCCATACTTTTTGTTGAGTTTCGAGATGTAGAAGGGGAGAAAAAGAGAGAATTCTTTCTTCTTTATCCATTCCAACAAATACCGTATACGAAACCTTTGTATGGTCTTTATTTTCATTAAAATGTCCGGTCAATCTATCTAAAATCTCTTTTATTTTATTTTTTATGCTAAAATTCCTCTTTGGTAGAGAAAGTGAAGCTTCTCTCAGAGCATTAGTATTAACAATTGCCCTCTTTATTCTTCTGTTTTCTGTTGTAATCGCCTTGTTTAAAGATTCCATTAATTCTTTTATGGTTACTCTTCTGAAACGAGGCATTGGGCTTCTCGGGATGAGCTCCGGGATTTCCTCATTTAGCTCAATTCTCTCCAAAGAATGATATTTACTTTCCTTTTTTCCAAATAAAATGTCGTCTATACTCTTTATGTACCTATTCAAAAGAATCTCGGATTTAATTCTCAGAAGCAGGGAAGCTGCGAGAAGGACTTTGCTTGATACAAAGAAGTCTGCTTCCTCTAAGATTCTTATTTTTTCTAGAAATTTTTCGGTTAGAATTGTTAGGTTGATATCCCAAGGATCAAGTTGTTCTGTATTAATCAAATCGTAGATTATCTCCTGCCATCCAATCTCACGGCTGAATAACAAATCATGAACTTGCTCTTGTTTTACTGTGTTTTTAGAGGAAGGTTCGGGTGTAGAAATCTCTTCAACCTCTTTTATCTCTGGCATCTCCATAGCTAGTTAAGAAATGTCAGATTTATAAATTTGATGTAGTGACTAATATCTCTTTGAATTATATATGTAGTGGGCAATATAAATATTTATAAGGACTCTTTGTAGTGTCTACCTATTGTTGTAAATCACAGTGGGAATTTGGAAGTACTACTTTCAAATAATCGCCCCTTGTCATTTCATAAGGGTAACATAACCGAAAGGTTTAAATATAAGCCAGTATTGTGTTTATTATCACCTCTTTTTACCCAGGAGAGGCTTCAGTTCAATCTACTTGAACGAGCTGAAAACTCTCCCAGGGTTTTATACTCTAGGCGGTTAGTGTAAAACACTTAAGCCGTGATACAGCTCAGGGTTTTATACCCTAGGCGGTTAGTGTAGGGTTTTATCCTCGAGATTATAGATACTTTTACTTCTCTTACCACAAAACTGACTTCGTCAAGTTTTGTTTCGGACCAAGTTTATTATTAAGAGCAATTTTTACACTGGTGCAAACAAAGCAGAAAAATTTTAGGGCATTAACAACATCTAAGGTAAAAATCTGCCAAAGACGATTTTGGGCTAAACGCATAGGTTTATAAATATCTATCCCAGGATTTTTATATTGGTGGAAAATAAACATGAAATTAAAAACATTATACGCTTCGGAAAGAACAGAAAAAATTTATGATAGTGGGGTTGTTAATTCACATCGTTTGCATGCTAGCGGTTCTAAAAGAATTATAGTCGCTTATTTTTTATTTCCAAGAATTCTCGATGGACAAAGTAAGAGAGGTTTGCAGCTTGTAGAACAAGTTGCTTCAATAGATGTTTCTTCTGATGGCCACGAAGCGATTCATTATAATCATTGGGAAGATGTACGATTCGTTCCTACCAACCAACTAGAAGCATCATTACAGATTGCTTAGAATACATAGGTTTATATAGAAGAGAGCACTGAAATAATAGTAATAAAAGAAGATTTTACAGGATTCTAATATTAATTTTTAGTTGATATGCCTGTTTTTTATAATCATAAAACTAAGGTTTTTGAGGGAATAAGAAGCATTTATTTTTTAGTATCTGCGCCCTCTTTTTTATATTCATTAAAAAAGTGATAAAATGCGGGCTTATTAAGATTAGTCTCTTGCCCAATTACATTTTAAAATTATCCCAAGGTGCTGTAAATAATCATTAATATTCCGATAACAAGGGAGAGAACAAGCACCCATCCGGACCACTTAAGGAGTCTTGACTTGAACGGGATGATATTTTTGCTTAAGCTGTATATCTGATTTCCAAAGGCGGCAGTAATCATTCTTCCATCTTTTTTAAGATTATTTAACATATTCACATACTCTTCCCTTGTATAAAACTGGATAATATTCTTGTAATAAAAAACATCTTCTTTTACTCTCTCCCTTTTTGAAAAAAACCTCAATTTTGGGGTAACTATTAGTATTGCGGTTAAAAAGGAGATAAAAGTTCCTATCCCTATAAGAACCCAAGCAATTTGGACTCCAATGCGAAATTCAAGGAAATCTCCTCTTGTAATCATTCCTGCAATAAAAACAAAGATGATTGCAGAAGCGCCCATTAAAAAATTTGCCTTATTATTTAGTTGTTCATCTAGTTTAACATTAAAAGAGAGTATATCTCCAAGAACGGAACTGCTCCAAGCCCATGTTGGTTTTCTATTGACCCTCTTTTTCATATTATCTGTCTAAAGCAAAATTATTTTATAAAACTATCTAATTATTCTCTCTTTGTAAATTCGGAATAATGACATTTACCGCAGTAAACTCTTCCGCTTGAATCAGTTAGGAAAACTCCCGGCCCACATCTTGGGCAGAACTTCAAACTTCTTGTGACTTTGTCGCCTTCTATTTTATACTTAGAATATTTCTTACTTGTGGGTTTATTCTTATGTGCTTTCTTTCCTTGTTTTTCTTTTGTTGCCATTTTTATTCTGTTTTAGCTTCCTCCTTAGGAGCTTCTTTAACCTCTTCTTTAGGAGCTTCTGCAGGAGCTACTTCGGCTGGCTTTGCTGTAGCTTCGGTTTCAGCCTTTCTCTGCTTTTGTGTTTTTAATTCGGTTAAATCTTTGTCTTCTTTTGAAGGATAAATTCTTGCAATAATATTAAATTCATCTGAACCAAACTTTCCTTTGATTGTATCAACGTAAATACCTTCAATTGGAGAAGAATATTTCTCAGAAAGAAACTTTTCTACTTCGGCTCTTACTGGGGTATTTTTTAATTGTGCTACCAACTCAATTTCTGTTCTATTAAATAGAGAATTCTTTAACTCGTTAATAATCTTAAAATCTGCCATTTTATCTTGTTTTTATGGCAAAATCGCCTTTCTCTTTAAAATTTAATTTTTGTGCAATCTCAGATTTTTCTGGATTTAAAATTGCTATTCTTCCCTTGAAAGAATCTGTAAAATCTTTGGATCCACATTTTGGACATTTGTCACCGCCTTCAAATATTGTTTTGCATATTTTGCATGCTCTTTGTTTGCTCATTTTATTTCTTCTTTCCTCCTTTAGACTTTACAGATTTTTCTTCAGATTTTAAAGATTTCTTCATTTCTTTGTCTCTCTTAATTTGCTCTTCTTTAACCCAATCTAATTTTCCGAGTCCGGGTTGTCTCATTGTTAAGCCTATCTTCGGTTCTCCGCCTTTGTGAGAGATTGCTACAACTCTAGCAAGGCAGACATCTCCAACTTTAATCGCTCTCTTTGAGGTTTTTCCTTGGAGAGAACCATCTTTGCTGAAACTTACATAATCGTCCATTGTTTGTGAAATGTGAATCATCCCTCTCATTGCTCCCATATTTATGAAAGCTCCGAAGTTTGTTATCTCGGCTATAACCCCCGGAACCACTTCTTGAAGTTCGGGTTTCCATACAAGAAGTTTAAATGTAGATTCATAATAGGCAGCACCATCTCCCGGGATTATAATTCCCTCACCAACACTAAGAACTTTAATGACGCTGGCAACCATCCCCAATTCTTTATCATAGTGTTCAGTAAACGTCTTTTTAAGTTGAAGCTCAACAGCCTCTACGGTAGGTAAACCAAAAAGTTTGGGCTCAACCCGTACATGGTCCTCAACCTCAGCAATATAGAACATTTTAATCAAAAAAGATAGTAAAAGTTGGTTTAAAAAGCTTACGAGGTAACCATAAGCTGTTTTTTATTCCGAATTATAATCTTTGGGTTCTTAACCGCTTTTTGTATTTCTTTATCTAGGGTGGCTACAAGAACAGAAGGATTTTCTTTTGCATAATTTATTATTTGTTTGTCTGCATAAATATCTCCCAAGTCAATTATCTTAGAATTGGATTTTTTTATTAATAAAAGGGATAATTCAGATTTATCCTTTTTTGCTAACTCTTCGATAACTTTTTTTGGTATAATTGGTTTAATTCCTTGAAACATGAGTTCTTCGAATAGATCTATTTTATTTATTAGTGCGCTAAGGATAAAGCTTGTATCGAGTATTGCCTGTTTCATATTTTGGGGAGGAAATTGCAATATAAAAACTTAACATTTATTAATAACCAAATACTTTTTATTTTATGAGGAAAAGAGGATTATCTGAAGTGATAATGGCAATAATTATGATTGCCATTGTACTTATTGCAGCCGTAATTCTTTGGGTTGTTATAAGTAATTTTTTTGAAGGTAAATCTGATGAGGTTTTGAATCAGCCTGTTGCACAGGGGTTGAGGATTGAAAGTGCTGAAGTTGATTCTGGAAATCTGATATTAAATTTAAAGAGATTTCCTGGGCCAGGACAATTGGATAAAGTTAGGGTTATTATATCAAATGGAACTTCCGAACAGGAAACTATAGTTCCATTGAGCCTTGGAGAGTTGCAGAAAAAAGAACTTAACATTCCTTTGGAGATTGTAAATCCGAATCTTGTTATAATTTATCCTGTTGTAACTCAGAATGGAAAAGATTTTATTGGGGTTAAGAATGATGAAAAGGAAATTAAACAAATGGGGAAGGGCGAATGTGAAGGACAACCAATTGGTACCTCCTGTATGGGGGGAACAGGAGAATGTGATGGAGAAGATGATTGCATACAATACAATTTAGATGGAGGATTAGTTTCTCATTGGAAACTTGATAATAATTTTAAAGATGAATTAGGGAATTATAATGGAACCTCTGTTTTTCAGCCTGATGGAAAGGATGTTGGTTTTGATTTGGGAGTACTCGGACAAGCAGCAAGTTTTGATGGTAAAAATTGGATAGATACAAGAAAAGAAATTCTGCCTTTTGCTGCTCAACTTTATGTTTCTGATAAACAGAATAATAATAATATTTATTTTGAAACTTTATCAGGAAATATAGATTCTGGAGTTTCTGTTTTGCCTAATACCTGGTATCATGTTGCTGGAGTTGCAGACCCTGATAATGATAAACTTATAGTTTATGTGAATGGTATTGAGAAAAATTCTGCAGCTTATTCTAGAACTGAAGCTTTTACAATGTCTGCGTGGATGATGCAGACTGGAGGTTTTAATAGTTGGTCTAGAATAATCTCTCAATGGGGAAGTGATGGAAGTTTTGAAGCAGGAAGCAGGTTTATGATTGGAAGAGATGGTGGCGGCAGTTTATTTGTTGGCTTGATTGATGAAGTTAAAATTTGGAATAGGGCTTTGCATAGTTCTGAAATATTATGTATTTCTAATCTTGAAATTTGTGATGGAAAAGATAATGATTGTGATGGGGAAGGGCGAATGTGAAGGACAACCAATTGGTACCTCCTGTATGGGGGGAACAGGAGAATGTGATGGAGAAGATGATTGCATACAATACAATTTAGATGGAGGATTAGTTTCTCATTGGAAATTTGAGAACAATGCCAATGATTCTGCAGGAAGCAATCATGGTGTTGTTTATGGAACGTTATTAGAATTTGATAGTGCTGGTTACGATGATTCTGGTGGTTCCCATATATATTTGAAAGTAAATGGTTTAAATAAATTAGTTGATGGTGGCAGAGGACACAATGCAATAAGACTTAATTCAACAGGAGATTATATAGAAAGTAAGCATTGGGATACTTATGATGGTTTTACGAGCGGGCATGCTAGTGCAAGCACAGCTTCAGATGATTTAACCAGCTGGTTAAACAGCTTACCAAACGGAGATATAGTTCTTATGGGAGTTTCAGATTCGGCTGAAAATATAAACGCAAATGCAAAAAATACAATAATAAACAAACTTGGAAGCACCGATATAAATTTTATATCTCTCCGATCTTCATGGGGAATAATAGGGGTTATTGGAGAAGGTAAAAAAACAGAGGATTATAAATTAAGATATACCGGACCTTCTACTGGAAGCTGGAATGGATATAACTATAATTCTTATATTGGTGGAATTCAAGGAAAGGCATTAAATTTCGATGGAGTGAATGATTATGTTGCAATAGGCGATAAAGCAGACATCTTAAGTGGAGGATTGACTGTATCCGCATGGATTAAACCGACTACTACGAACGGAGTTCATCTAATTGTTGGGAAGGGAAACGATGGAAGCACAGATGATAATCTCCTAAATTATGAAATTTATCAAAATGGGAATGAGTTTGGATTTAAAGTTGGGGATGGTGTAAGTCAGTATGCTTCTTCAAAATCCGCATCCTTAGATACTAATTGGCATCATGTTGTTGGTGTTTACAATGGAACTTCTGTTATTTCTTATGTTGATGGCGTATCAGGAAGTTTTGCTGCTGCACCCGCAAGTTTGTATGATGCTAATCTGCTACTTATCGGTTTGCGTGAAATATCCACTAACGCTTACCCTTTCAACGGCTCAATAGATGAAGTTAGAATCTGGAACAGAAGTTTATCTGAAGGAGAAGTAAAATACCTCTATGAATCATATTCTTAGAACATTAAATTTATTAATGATTTATTCTTAACCTTTTTATGGTGGTTGAAAAAGAGAACATTCTGCGTATTCTTGAGGAGACTAAGAAAGCCCTTGCAGAAGAAGATACAATTAAATTGAAAGATTTGAGTAATCAGACGCTGCACTCCTCGTCTATGACACAGGACGCTTCAAATGTTGCGGTGGGAGTTATTATTTATTCTCTTAGTAAAATAGTTGAAAGGAAAGAAGAGTATAAGAAACAAAAGGGGTGGGAAAAGTTTTACAGCGAAGTTAATAATTCTGTAAGAAGGGCACATATGGCTCTTTCAGAGAACAAGGAACAAGCGTTTAAGGATGAGCTTAAGAATATAAGAAAGGCTATTTCAGATTTGTCTGGAAGGTTGAGAGAGTATATAAGTGATGTTTTTCAGAAAGCTAAAATAAACAAGGCTTCTAAAATTTATGAGCATGGTATTTCTATGGAGAAAACGGCAAAGATGTTGGGAATTACTTTATGGGAGCTTGCAAATTATGCGGGACAAAGAGGCGACGCTAATGCGCCCTTGAGTGAGACACTAAGTTCTAAAGAAAGAATTAAACTTGCCCGGGGGATGTTTGAATGAAAATAAGGAGAGCGAAGGTTGGAGACGAAAAGGGAATCGCTGAGGTGAGAAGAGAGGGACTTAAAAGAAAAAACTGGCTCTACACCGGTGGAAATATTCCTTCTTCTAAAGAAAAAATAAAAAAGATGAGAGAAGACTTTTCTTCCAAATCTTCAGATTCGTTTTTTTTCGTAGCTATAGACGAGAAAACTAATAAAGTAGTTGGCTCAGCTATGGCATCTTTTAAATTAAAGGGAAGATTAAGGCATCGAGTGGACGTTGGATGGGGGGTTCATCCAGACTACCAAAAAAAGGGGATAGGAACACAGCTATTAAAAGAGTTATTGAAATTCTGCAAGAAAAAGGGGTTTAAGAGAGCGGAGGCCGAAGCAGCAATAGAAAATAAGGGTTCTGTAAAACTTGCAAAGAAAATTGGATTTAAAATAGAAGGCATCAAGAAAAAGGCTTTGTTGATGGATAACGGAAGATGTGTAGATACCTATATCTTCGGGAAGATTTTAACATGACTAAAGCAATAATCTTTGATTCTAGCACGCTGATAAGTTTTGCAATGAATGGACTATTTGAGGAATTTAGGAATTTAAAAAAAATATTCGGAGGACATTTTATTATAACCAAAGAGGTAAAGGCGGAAATTATTGACAGGCCCCTAAACATAAAAAGATTTGAACTCGAGGCATTGAAGATAAATCAACTTCTTGATGAGAAAGTTCTTGAGATGCCTTCTGCCCTTGGAGTTAATGATGAAACTATTTCAAAAAGGACAGCAGATTTATTGAGAGAGGCAAACGCAACATTTACTGGAAAGGGAAAACAGATTCATCTCATTGATTTAGGTGAAGCTTCTTGCCTTGCATTGAGTAGAATCCTTGATGAAAAGAATGTAAAAAATGTTATAGCTATTGATGAAAGAACAACGAGAATGCTTGGAGAAAAACCCCAAAATCTTCAGAAACTTCTTCAGAATAAACTTCATACAACAATAGAGGCAAATAAAGATAATTTTAAATTCTTTGGGGAGTTTAAGTTTATACGTTCGGCTGAACTTCTTTATATTGCTTTTAAAAATGACATTGTAAAGGTAAGCGGAGATGACAGAAAAGTTTTAGATGCTTTACTCTATGCGGTTAAGTTTAAGGGATGTTCCATTTCTGATAAAGAGATAGATGAAATAAAGAATCTTGCATAGGAAAAGGATTAAAAATGAGGAATTTCTGTTAGATTAACTGGGTCCATAGGATAATGGTTAATCTGGCTGCCTCCAGAGTAAGAACAGAGTTCATACACTCTTCCTTCTTTCGAACGGAGAGAGCAGCCGATGGGGGTTCGATTCCCTCTGGGCCCATTTGGCGTTTTTCTGCCCTCGTAGTTTAGCCTGGATAGAACGTAACCTTGCGGAGAGCTTTCTTGGGAAGAAACCTCGGAAAGAAACGCAACAAGGTTGAAACCGAGGTTCAAATCCTCGTGGGGGCGTTTTATACGTCCACATTTTATTTTAAACATCAATATGTATGTCTACATATTTTACTTGTACGTCTACTTCCAGAAAGATTTATAAATAGTGTGGACGTACAACCTCCATGACTTACACTGAAAAGAAAGAAAGAGACAAGAAAAAATACTATTACAGGGTAAAATCGGTAAGAAAGGGAGAAAGGGTTGAAAAAGAGAGAGTTTACCTTGGAGCAAACTTAAAAAAAGAAGAATTGAAAGAGAAGGAAAAGCTGGCTGATGAAAAACTTCTTAACCCCGAAGTGAAAGTTGGAAGAAAAACTGCTGAAAAGCCAAAAATGGAGAAAAAGAACGACGAAAATAAAGACGGAAAAAAGAAAGCTGCTATTTTTAATATTGATAAAAAGGAAAACTTTTCTGAATGGTTTACCGAGATAGTTAAAACGGCGGAACTAGGGGATTTAAGATATAATGTAAAGGGTTTTCTGGTATTTCAACCGTGGAGTGTGCTCGCAATGGAAAAGATGTATAGATTTATGGAAAAAAGACTCCAGGAAAAAGGGCACAACCCTTATTTTTTCCCGACATTAATCCCTGAGAAAAATTTCAAACTTGAAGGAGAGCACATAAAAGGATTTACTCCAGAAGTATTTTGGGTAACTAAAGGAGGGGATACCGAGTTTGAAGAGAAACTTGCCCTGCGTCCAACAAGCGAGACGGCTTTTTACCAGATGTTCGCTTTATGGATTAGGAGTTACAAAGATCTCCCATTCAAAACTTATCAAAGAGCAAATGTATTCAGATATGAAACAAAGGCAACTCGCCCTTTCTTAAGAAGTAGAGAATTTCACTGGATTGAAAGCCATACTGCAAATGAAACTCTAGAACAGGCTGAAAAACAAGTTAAAGAAGATATGGAAACAACAACAGAAGTTCTTCATGATATATTCGGATTGCCATTCATTTTTTTTGAAAGACCGGCGTGGGATAAATTCCCGGGAGCATTCAGGACTTTCGCGGCTGACGTTTTGAATCCTGACGGAAAAGTTGTCCAGCAGCCATCAACACATCTGCTTAATCAGGATTTTGCAAAAGCCTTCAATGTAAACTTTGAAGACAAAGACGGAAAACAAAAGCCGGTTTTCCTTACATGTTACGGACCCGCAATCTCCAGAATATTTGCATCTGTTGTAATCGTCCATGGAGACAACAAGGGACTTAGATTCCCTTGGAAGATTGCACCAAAGCAGGTTGTAATAGTTCCTATAACCCCTGAAAAAGAACTTATAGAAAAGGCAGAAGAATTAAGGGAGCGTCTTCAAAAAGCAGGAGTAGATGCTTTGGTTGACAAAAACGAAACATTAAGGACAGGGGAGAAATTTTATTTCTGGGAGATGAAAGGAGTTCCTTTAAGAATTGAATTAGGAAAAAGAGAAATTGAAAATAAAGAACTTACCATCTATCGGAGAGACACGGGAGAAAAGATAAAAATAAAAGAGAAAGACTTGGAAAAGGAGATTGAGAAACTTGCACAAAGTTATGATAAAAATCTTATGAGCAAGGCAGATTCTATTTTTGAAAATAGAATTCAGGACGTAAATACTAAAGAAGAATTGAGAACAGCATTAGAAGCAGGAAAAATCGCAAGATGTTCTTTTTGTTCTGCAGATAAATCTGGAGAATCTTGCGCTGAACATATTGAAAAAGAAATTGGGGGAAAGGTCCGGGGAACAAAGCTTGAGAAAGAAAAACCAATATCAAAGAATTGTATTGTTTGCGGAAAGCCTTCTAAAGAAACGGTTTATGTTGCTCGGGAATATTAATAAAGGTTATTTTTAGGCAGCCAGGAATTTCAAGGCTTCAAAAATTAAGAAAGCTGGCCATATTAGGGACTTCAAAACTCCTAAAACACCCATCCAGAACCCGGTTGCAGTTGAGATGTAGTAGATTGCAGAACCTATGAAACCTAATCCATAGAAACATCCACCACAACCACCTTTCATTTTGTTTTTCATAAAATAACAATGGTGAAGGAATTTAAAAAGTTATCCAAAAACTATATTTTATAAATTACCCTTGCTTTTTCTTTTTATGGAAGTTGATTTAGATAAAGGACAGCATTTTCTTATCGATGAAGATATTCTTAAATTGGAAATAGAAGAAGCCAAGCTTATGAAGAGCGATAGGGTTATTGAAATTGGCGCTGGAAATGGTGTTTTAACTCGTGAACTTATTGGGAAAGTTGGGAAGTTAACTGCTTTTGAAATTGATGAACAGTTTGTGGATGAATTAAAAGAGATAAAGAAAGCTAAAATTATTATTGGAAATGCTCTGAGTTATGATTGGAGAGGACACAATAAAATAGTTTCTAATATCTCTTATTCTTTATCAGAACCGGTAATAATGAAAGCTATCTGGGATGGGATTGAAGAATTAACTCTAATTGTTGGGGAGAATTTTAAGGAATTGCTACTCTCAGAAGAGAGTAAGGTTGGGATTGTTGCCAATTTAGTTTATGATATAAAACCGGTTTCTAACGTAGATAAGAAAAGCTTTAATCCTATCCCAAGAGTTGATTCTTGGCTTGTTAAACTTACTAAAAAGAAAGGAACTAAGCTTGAAGAGTTGCTTAAAAGGATTATTTTCAGAAACGGGAAAATAAAAAATTCAATTATTTACGCTCTTGTTGAGGAAGGAAAGACAAAGAAAGAAGCCAAGGAAATTGTTTCTGCTCTTAAAATTGCTGAGAGTGTTCTTGAAAAGCCGGTTGCAAAGATAACTGGGAAGTTTATTCTTTATCTTAAGGATAATTTGGTAAAAGCATTATAACTATTAAAAGAATAATTCTTTAAAACTTGGTATGCAAACAAAGCAGGGTAAATTTTATTTATTAACATTTATATATGCTAATTCCTTTAATATTTTATGAAAAAGTTGGTGAATTGGAAAGTTCTTATTTTATCTTTTATAATCGTGTTTGGTTTTCTTGCAGGGCTTGGAAGTTTGGTTATGGATAATGGTCCAAATACTTCTTGGTATGAATCAATAAAGCCGGCAATAACTCCTCCAGGATGGGTTTTTCCTATTGCGTGGAATCTCCTTTTTATTTTAATTGCTTTCTCACTCTATTTTGTATGGACGAGTGCGAAGAAGAAAGAAGATAAAAATAAGATAATCTGGGCTTTTAGCGCTAACTTTATTTTGAATGTTCTGTGGAGCTTGTTTTTCTTTGGAATGAAAAATCCTCTTCTTGGGTTTATGGATATAATCCTTGTATGGTTTACAATAGTTATTATGATTTTTGTTTCCGGAAAAATGAGTAAAAAAGCTGCATGGCTATTGGTTCCCTACTTATTGTGGGTTAGTTTTGCAAGTGTTCTAAATGGTTTGATTGTTTTTGGGTAAAGTGTTTGTGAAATTATCTTCCACAACATTTATATAGTTCATATGATAATATATTCATATGAGTAAATCTACATACCATATCTTTTTTAAGAATCTTGCAAACCCCCTGAAGATTAAAATAATTTTGAGTTTGAGGGGAGGGAATAAATGCGTTAGTGAGCTGACAGAGGAGATTGGTGATGAACAAAGTAACATCTCGCATGCATTAACCTCGCTTAAAAACTGCAATATTGTAACTGTTAAGTCTAAAGGGAAGGAAAGAGTTTACTCCCTTAACAAAGATACGATTGTTCCAATGCTTAATTTAATAGATAAACACGCTCGGACGCACTGTGATTGTAAGTTTTGTTCTAATCCAAACTGTGGAGGGCGTAAATGAAAATAAGAAAGGCAACAACAAAAGATGCAAGAAAAATTTCAAATTTGATAAGGAAATGCTTAACTGAAGTAAATTCCAAAACCTATTCCAAAAAAGTAATTAAAGGTTTATATGATTTTTTTACACCTTCCTTAATATTAAAAAATCTAAAAGACAGAATTATTCTCATAGCAGTTGAAAAAATTAACATTATTGGAACTGCCAGTTTGAAGGGGGACACAGCGTTTACTGTTTTTGTAAATCCAAAATCCCACAAAAAGGGGATTGGAAAAGAATTGATGGGCAAAGTTGAGAATTTGGCAAAGTTAAAAGGATATAAAAAAATAAAAGTTCCTTCAAGCCTTAATGCAGTAAAATTTTATAAAAAAATAGGATACAAAATAGTAAAAAGAATTCGTTCCAGAAATCATGGAGATACAATTAACATGGAGAAGAAATTAAAATGAAAATAACATACCTCGATAACGCCGCGACAACTCCGGTTGATAAGAAAGTTGTAGAGGCGATGCTTCCTTATTTTACAGAAAGATATGGAAATGCGTCATCAACTCACCTTAAAGGAGAAGAAGCAAGAAGAGCGATAGAAGAAGCAAGAGAGATAGTTGCCAAGTCTATTGGAGCCAAGTATAAGGAAATTATTTTTACTGGAAGTGGAACTGAAGCAAATAACCTTGTTGTAAAGGGTTTGTTTTGGGATAATCAAAAGAACAAAACAGGGAAGAATCATATTATAACAACGAAGATAGAGCACGATTGTGTTTTGAATGCTTGTAAATGGATTGAGATGCAGGGAGGAAGTGTAACTTATCTAGATGTTGATTCTGGAGGATTTGTTAATTTAAACCAATTGAAGGAAGCTATTACGAATAAAACTTTTCTCGTTACCGCAATTCATGGGAACAATGAAATAGGAACAATACAAGATTTGGAAGCAATTGGAAAGATGTGTAAGGAAAAAGGAGTTCTATTCCATACTGACGCTTGCCAGAGTTTTACTAAAGTTCCAATTAACGTAAAAAAACAAAATGTAGATTTAATGACTCTTAATGCTCACAAAATACACGGGCCAAAAGGAGTTGGAGCACTTTATATTAGAGAAGATTTGAAGAATAAAATAACCCCCCTATTGCATGGCGGAGGGCACGAATTTAATTTAAGAAGTTCAACAGAAAATGTTCCGGGAATTGTTGGTTTTTCCAAGGCGATTAAAATATCTTCTTTTGGGGATGTTAAAGACATGAAAAAGATGAGAGATTATTTTATTGAAGAGTTATTAAAAATTTCTAATGTGAAGTTGAATGGGGCAAACGGAGAAAAAAGACTCTGCAATAATATCAACGTTTGTTTTAATAACATAGAGGGGGAAGCGATTGGGAGTTTTCTTAACTCTAAAGGTATCTGCACTTCTACTGGAAGTGCGTGTTCTTCTCATAATTTAGAACCCAGCCATGTTTTGCTTGCTCTTGGAAAATCTCCTTTAGAAGCAAATAGTTCAATAAGATTAAGCATAAGTAGATTCACAACAAAAGAAGAAGTTGACTTTGCTCTTGAAGAAATTAAAAAAACAGTTGAAAGATTAAGGAGGATAAGTCCAATAAAATGAAAATAACCAAAAAAACAAAAATAGGAGAGGTATTGGAGAATAATCCAAAAAAAGCGGAGCTTTTGATGTCTGTCGGAATGGGTTGTGTTCATTGCCCGATGGCACAAATGGAAACAATTGAAGAGGGTTGCCTTGGACATGGAATGAATAAAAAGCAAATTGATAAATTGGTTGAGGAGTTGAATGAACTGGAGGGAGATAAATGAGTTATGAGCGGGAGAGATTAGAAAAAACTTACGAAAAACCTGGAGTTGTGTGGACTTCAAAAGAACCACCGAGAGAATTAGTTGAATTAATTGAATCTGGGAAAATAAAACCTTGCAAGGTTCTTGATGTAGGGTGCGGAGAGGGATTTTACTCTATTTATCTTGCCAAGAAGGGCTTCAATGTTACGGGGGTCGATATTTCTGGGAATGCAATAGAAATTGCCAGAGAGAATGCAAAAAAAGAGGCGGTTAAGATAAGATTCATTGCGATGGATATGTTTGATTTAGAAAAACTTGGAGAAAAATTTGATTTTGTATTTGAATGGGGAATAATGCATGGTGTCGCTTTTAACCAGCGGAAAAGATATGTAAAAATTATTAATGGCATTTTAAATGAATCTGGAAAATATCTCTCCTGTAGTTTCAATATAGATAATGCTAAGTTTGGAGCCCCGGGCATAAAAATAAGAAAGGTTCCTGAGAGCGGAAGTGCAATTGCAGGAACAAATCTTTACTTTTCCTCGCTTAATGAACTAAGGGAATTATTTTTAGAATATTTTAAAGTGGCCCAAAGCGGAGTGTTTGAAAGGGTCATCGGAAGCGGAAAAAATCCAGATCTCTTCAACTACTTGTTAATGGAGATTAAAAAATGAACTCAAAGTTTTATACAAAAGAATTAATGAAACGCTTCACAAATCCCAAGTTTGTTAAGAAAATCAAAAACCCCGATGCGGTTGGAGAGGTTGGAAATATGAAATGTGGAGACATAATGCATCTTGAATTAAAGATTGATAAAAAAACAAATAGAATAAAAGATATTGGGTTTCAGACATTTGGATGCCCGGCAGCAGTTGCGAGTTCGGATGTTGTTTGTGAACTGGCTTGTGGTAAAACCCTCAATCAAGCAAGAAGATTAAATAAAAAAGATATTGTAAAAAAGTTGGGAGGAATGCCCCCGATTAAAATTCATTGTTCTCTTCTTGGAATTGAAGCTCTGAATAAAGCAATTGATAATTATAAATTTGAAGGAGGTGTAAAGATGTGTGACTGTTGCGGTTGTAAACCAAAAAAGAAAGCTAAAAAGAAGAAAAGTAAATAGTTTTTTAATTAAAAATGGAAAATAAGCATGTTGGTTGGCTAGTTGTTAGCATCGGAGTTGTAATGGCTATTGTGGTTTTTTTGTTTAACAATTTAATAAAGGATAATATTGGATTAACCTGCAGTCACGGGCCGACATGTGAGATGTATGCGGGATTGAATGTTCAGACGTGGATAAGTTTTGCAATTGTTGCGATTGTGATTATTATTGGTTTTGTTATTATGTTTTCAAAACCGAAAGAAAAAATTATTATTCATACAAAAACAAGAACTATCACGGAGAAAAAAAAGCCAATAGATAAGAGTAAGCTTGATGCAAAAGAAAGAGGGATGGTTGAATTGCTCGAGAAGGAAAACGGAACAATGTTTCAGGCAGATTTAATGGAAAAACTTGGGATTGGAAAAGTTGGAATAACTCGGTTGCTTGATAAACTTGAAGCAAAACAAATTATTGAAAGAAAAAGACGTGGGATGAACAACGTGGTTGTTCTTAAGTGATGAAACTAGTTACTCCAAAGCGGAATTAAAGAAGTACTTCTTATAAATTTTAATTAAAATAGACACCTACGGTGTCTAAGGAGGTTAAATGAAACATGAAAATTTGGATGTTGGCTGTGATTGTCGGGATTGTAGGCATGCTTGCACTTGCAAGTTTTGCAGTTGTAAATGCTGTGCAAAACAGCGACACGGCAAGTGAATCGTCTGAAAGTGCAAGTTGTTCCGGAAGTTGTGGGAACTCGTGCACTGCCGAAAGCAATTGCGGACTCGCAAGTTGCGGAGCTGTAAAAGGCACCGGAAGTTGTGGTTGTAGTTAAAGAAATTTAGCCGGCGAAAGCCGGCTTTTCTTTTTTATTAAAAAATAAAAATAAATTATCTTATTCTGAAGACTGCTCTAACGTTTGCGTAAATTGTTTGGTCTCCGGGTTGGATATTTGTTGTTGCAGCCTTTGCTTCTGCTGCTCCTCCATTAGCATCCATTGACTCATATAACCTCCATGGATTATAGTTGAAGTTGCTGTCTGAAGTTGAAACTAAACTTCCAAGATGCTTTCCAAGTCCTTCTGCAATCGACTCTGCCCTTATTTTAGCGTCTTCTGCTGCAAGTTTTATTGCTTCGGCTTTAGCTTCTTTTTGTTTCTCCGGACTAAGCTCAAAGTTTATGTAACTTATTCCTGCACCAGCATCAACCCCCGCATCAATAACAATTCCTATCTTAGTTGCATCCTCTGTTGAAAGTTCAACTTTTATTGCATGAGTTGCCTGATATCCATCTGAAACCCTATTTCTATTCACATAGGTATAACTTGGATAAACATTAAAGTTCTGAGTTTGAATCTGTTTTCTTTCAAAACCCTGTTTGACAAGATTAACTATCAGAGCGTCAACAATCTCTGCATTGGAATCGGTTGCTTCCTGGCTCGTTGTCCCTTTTGTTTGAACGTTGAAGTAAACTCCAACTAAATCTGGAACAATTTCAACCTGAGCTTCACCGTTCGCTGAAATGGTATTGCTTGTTGAAGGGACGAGGCTTGAGAATGCTGTGTAACCTAATAGGGAAACTATTACAACTCCCAAAACAATTATTCCTGTTATTTGAACTGATTTTTCCATCTTAACCTCCTTTCATCATTTTTAACCATTATAATTTCCTCCAATTTAATATTGTAAAAAATACTATTGTAACCAAAGCTCCCCCAACAAACCACCATAAAGGAGATATTTGTGAAACAAGAGAAGAAGAATTTGCTAATGCTTGGGGCGCTGTAGCAACAGCATCTTTAGCCCCATAGGAGAGTAATTCTCCTCCATTGTCAAGTAGCTCTGTTAGTTTTTGAGCTGGAAAAATTAAATATCTTAACAAAACCGCGCCAATTCCCGCAATTATTGCGGTTGGAAGAATTGATTTGAGCTTAGATTTTATTTTTGAGGATTTTGGAGAGATAACTATTGATTTATTTGAAAGCTTGTACATATCAATTTTTTTTCCTTTTTTACTCCAGAAGAATTTCTTTGCTTTTTCAATAAGCTCGGCTTTCATTAGTTTATGAAGATTATACTCTACAGTGTTAATTGGCATTCCAAGCATATCGGAAATGTCTTTCTCGCTTGCTTCGTTTTTTTCGGCAAGGACATCAATTATTTTTTTACAGGATTGATTTCCCAAAACTTCTGATATGTGCTTTGCCCTTTCATCATCCATTGAGATAAGGAGATACTTTCTTGCCATGGAAACTATATGTGAAAGCTATTTATAAATAAAGCGAAGGGTTCTATTTGGATTGAAGTTATCCCTCTATTTGCATAAAATTAAAAAGTTAGGGTTCTGGAATATTTTATGAATTTTTTTGAAAAATTGAAAAAAATGTTTGGAGAAGAAAAGAAGAAATCTGTGGTTAGGATAAATGAAGGAGAGATATTAAACTGGTTTGGGGGTAAGGAGGAAGAGGACAAAGAAATTCTAAGTGAAAAATTAATCTCTTTTTATGAAGAACTGGGAGGAGTTTTAAAGGAAATTGAAGCTGCAATAGGGGTTTTAAGGGGGGTTGACATAAGCGAAAGAAAAATAGAAGATAGGTATAAGGTAATTACTGAAGTTGGAAAAAAGGATTATATTTCTGCATTGGAAGAATTAATTAGCGGTTTGGGTGAGAGAAAGGAGGGAGATTTTTCTCTTGAGCATATTCGTGGAGAGTTGAATAAATTTTTAAAAGTTGAAGTAAAGGCTAAATTCAAAGCGACACAATTGATAGGAAAGGAGGTGGGGGCGATAGATAATCTGGTATCTTCAATAAAAAGACGGGTGAATAAATTCCTAAATGAAAATGAAACTTTTTTTCTAAAGAGAAAAGAAATTAAGCATCTTGGTGCGGCTTTTGGTTTAATTAACAAAAACAAATATGAGAAAGATAAATTAGCTAAAAAAATTTATGAATTTGAGGAAGAAGTTAAGAGCAGCAAAAACAGAATAGAAGAGATAGATGGGGAAATAGAAAGAATAAAAGAATCTCCGGAATTTTCCAACGAGAAAGAATTGAAATCTCTCAAGGAAACGAAGAACCAAGAAATAGCAAGTATCGATTCAGAAATTAAGATTCTTCTAGATAAGAGCCTATTCGAAAAAGAGCTATACCTAGAAGAAGATAAAAAGAAAGCAAACTTTATAAAAAAATATCTGTCTGAACCAATTAGTTCTCTAATGGAAGATGAAAGGATGGAGATTATAGATTATATAAAAAAAATAAAAGAGGGGGAATCCGGAACAATTGTATTGAAAGAGAGCAAATTAAAAAAGCTTCAGGAGGGGATAGACTCTCTTGAAAAGCTCAAAACAAGAAGGAAAGAATTAGGGAAAAATATTGAGGAGTTGGAGAAAAGCATAGGAGAAACTATTAGTGAGAAAGAAATTCACTCACTCGAACAGGAAAAATCTCAAAAAGAGCAAGAAATTAATGAAAGAGAGCATTTGATTGAAAAGATAAAAGAGAAGAAGAAAACTCTCGAAGAAAAAATAATTAGTCTGAAAAATGAATTTGAGGAACAAATGAAAGAAAATAATGAAGTAGAAATAGCTTGGAAGGTATAACTAAAATAAGATATATAAACTCAAGTTAGAGATATTTCTCATGGAAGAAGATTATTATTCACGACTTGCAGGAAGATTTCTTAGTGATAGTTCTCAGTGTGGAATAAAGTATGTTTCTCCGTTAGTTATGTTCTTTAATAAAGAAGAAGCGAGTAGGGGAAGAACACATGTTTATTGTGAGGTATATTCTAAAGTGGAAGGCAATTATAAGGTAATCTTAGAACTATTGGTAAATAATAGAAAAGAGTTATTTGAAGATCTTGAAAAGGGCCCACAGAGAGTGGAGAGAGAGGGGAACCTATTCTTTTTTGTTCTTTCGGATAACTCCAGTATTAAAGAAAGAAGAGAGATAGTTAAAAAATTAAAAATATAAAAAGCTCCGAAATCTTTTTTTATAATGATAGTTAATAACAAAATAGAAACAAACGTTAGGAAAACCCTCAAGAAAATTGGAATAAACAAGCACCGCTCGGTGTCCTCCAAATTGCAGAATAAAGGAGGAAAAGACAAGATTCTTGTTGCACTCTCTGGAGGAAAGGACTCCACCCTTACCGCGTATCTTCTTAAGAAGTTTGGGTATAACATCGAGGGATTTCATATGGATTTGAAGATCGGGGGTTATAGTGAAAAATGCCTTTCTGCTGTTAGAGAGTTATGTAAAATGTTGGATATTAGATTACATCTTTATGATATTAAAAATGAAATGGGTTCGGGAATGTGTTATCTTAGAAGTGTTGTTCAGACTAAGAATAAAAAAGAGGGGAAGAACGCTCTGAAAAATTGTGCTATTTGTGGGGTTATAAAAAAATGGATAATGAATCAGGAAGCGAGAAAATTAAAAGCGAAGTATATTGCTACCGGACATAATTTGGATGATGAGGCTCAAACTTTTTTAATGAATATTTTGAAAGGAAGCCCAAAACTCTCTGCAAACTCGGGAGCTATAACTCAAAACGCTCCAGATAAAAAATTCATTCCAAGAATAAAACCCCTATTCTATGTTTTAGAAAATGATATCCGAGAGCATACCCAAAAGCTCAAACTTCCCGTAGTTTACGAAAAGTGTCCTTGTTCTCTCGACTCTTATAGAATAACACTACGCAAATTCCTTAATACACTCTCCGAAAAAGACAAGGAGAATATTGTTAAAAACTTTGATAGAGTTTCGGGCAAAATGGGGGAGATGAAAGGGAAGGATTTGAATTATTGTGAAATTTGTGGAGAACCTTCTAGAAAGGAGATTTGTAAAAAGTGTGAGTTGTTGAAAATATAAAAAGAGAATAAAAATAAAATAAAACTATCTTCTCTTTTTCTTTACGGATTTACGTTTAGCTTTTAGTGGCGCCCTTGTTGTTTGTTTTTTCTTTCCTATTTCAGAAAAAACGTATACATACAAGATTGGCAAAATACCTAAAGTATTTGTTATTGCCAGCACAACAAACCAAATCCAAGAACCCTTTCTTGCAGATTTCCACAATCCAACAAGTTTCCAAACGAGAGACCATACAACGATTACGACAAAAAGAGCAACTGCCCAGGTGGGGAAAGTTACCGAAAAACCCCCAGCAACATTACTGGCCAATCCTTCACTAAGTTCCAAATACGGTGTTACCATTTATCAACCTCCTTTAAGGTAAATATGCCTAGAAGTTTAAAAAGTTTTAGGGAGATTGTGGGTTTGCACGGAATGTAAAATGAAGCACAAAGAAACACAAATTTTGAACGAAAAGTCAGTAAAATTAGTGGAAAATAGGAAAGTTGAACGGAAAGTATGGGAATTCAAAGAAAATTACTATTTTTTATTAGGGGTACTAACAACGATTGGGGCGATAAATTTAAGCCTGATAGTAATAAAATTAATCCTACTACTGATAAAATAGCAAGAGCATAGGAAATATATTTAGCAATAGGACTTTCCGTTTTCTTATAAATTGCTAATGAGATGAGAAAAAAGACCCATAGAAGAAAATTAATAACAAAAAGGGTAGCGTCTAATTCTTCCATAGAGCATATTATTTTTATAACTATTTATTCTTTTCTCTTAGACTTTATGTATTGGGTCTTAATTTAGGATTACTTTTTACGCATAGAATTAAAAGGTTAGCCAATCTGTTTTAAAATCAGTATAACCTTCCTTTTTTAATCTTCCAAATGTGTGAAAAATATCCACCCCCAATTTAACCTTCTTTTCTTTTAAAATTTCGGCAAATTCATCTGCTCTAAAATCTTCAAATATCTCGCATCCCCAAGAAGAATTAGCATTTATGTGCCTATGTCTCACCATGTCTGTAACATCAATATGCCTATTCCCTACTGTCAGCATTATATTTTCTATTGTTGTTGAACGATTGCTCTTGTTCCTGATAATCATTTTGCATATAATCGCTTCTGTTTTAGTCCTATCTCTCTTGTTATCTCTAGTAAAAAATATTCTCTCAAGGATAACCTTTGAACGAGAATTAAATATATGCCAGATGAAACTAGCCACACCTGTTATTGCCCCAATAAGCCCGATTAATAAAGTCCAGTTAATCATTTTAATTTCCATAATTACAATAGGGAAATTGAGGTTTTTATGGATTTTGGAAAGGGGGAATTTTGTGGGTGTGACTGGAAAGTAGGAGAAGGAGATGAAATATAAATTATAAACTTAGAAAGAAATTGAAAAAAAGTAAACTTAAACCTTATACATTCAACCAAAATAATTCTTGACTAAAATCATAAGCAAATTTTTGGGGTAAAGATTTTTTCCAATTTCTGCTTCCAACTTTTCTATATTTTATTTGAAAAGTAAATTTTAATGAAGAGGGTATATTTTTTTTTATAAGGTCTCCTAATTTAACATCCTTTTGATTTGTTAATTCCCTAAGCTCAAAGTGACCACGACCTTCTGTAAATGGTTGTAATATCCAAGGATGCCCATCCCCATAAAAACCATTTTTAAAATCAAAAACCTCTCCGTTAATATTAGCTATTAATTTTCCAAAAACTTCCACTTCAATTTTACTTTTGTTTGTTAGAATAAAGTTTAAATGAGAATATGAAGAAGGTTGATTAAAAGTAAAAGAAACAAAAGGCTCATAAACATCTTTAGCGATAAGATAAGTAAAATAGGCGTAAATAACTAAAGTTAAGAAGGTTAATATAGACAAAACTAAATTTATCGTTTCAAATACCATCCCGAAGAGAGAAAGAGTTATTTTTTAAGCATTTATATAATAAATTTACTTTGTGTTATTGAGGTAACCTTATTTCTGGATAACGCAAAAGGACAAGAGTATAGAAATATTTATAAAGCATTTCCACCTCCGTAAATTATAAATAATCGCTGGTGTTCTTCACGGGACACCAGATATAAATAATTCTGCTTGGGGGTTACTAAAAACTATGGATAAGGTTGGTGTTTTCGTAGATGGAGGGTTTTTTTCAGTGCTAACCAAATATATTTTTCCAAATGAAGACGGGACTCCAAGAAAGATAGATACACATATATTTTCCGAGCTTCTTTGTGAAGATAATAAAGGGGAACTATTAAGAACATATTTTTATCATTGCTCCCCATATCAAAGTCAATATCCAACGGATGAAGAGAAGAAGATGAAGAGAGGGTATGACTCTTGGATGTATGCATTAAAACAATTAAAGCAAACTCAGATTAGAGAAGGAAGATTAAAGAAAACCTTTGATGAACAAGGAAAACCAGATTACATCCAGAAAGGAGTAGATGTGTTGTTGGCTATTGATATGTTAAAGTTGGCATTAAAGGGGGCACTCCAAAAAATAATTTTAATCTCTTCTGATTCGGATTTTGTACCGGTTGTTAGAGCATTAAGAGACGAGGGGATAAGTGTTATTTTATATTACTATAAGCCGGAAATTGAAATGAGGGGGGAAAAGGGAAGTTGTTTTTCACAAGATTTATACGACGAATGCGACGAAAGGAAATTATTGCTTAAAGATTTATTTGGAAAAGCAACAATAAAATAATAAATTATTTTTAGATTATTAAGACTTCTCGTTCAGCTATTTTTAGGGTGCCTACTTTCCGTGCAACGCCGGAGATTGTAACCACTAATAGGTTAAAGTAATCATTTAAATACTTCTTAGTTCTAAAAGCTATACTCTACAATCGATTGTATAAAAGAGTGTGTTGACATACAACATATTGTATACTGGTTGTTTTTAATATTCCGATGGAATGTCCCTATTGTTCAAGTTCAGAGTTGAAAGTAACAGACAAAAGGGAATCCCCTTCAGGCATACGAAGAAGGAGGGAGTGCCTAAAATGTGCAAAAAGATTTACCACATACGAAAGAATAGAGTTGGATGAGTTATATATAATTAAGAAGGATGGGAGCAGACAAAAATTTGAGAGGGAAAAGCTTCAGAGAGGAATTGATAAAGCATTTGAGAAGCGTCCAATCTCAAAAGAAAAAATAGACCAGATGGTAACTGAAATTGAAGAGTTACTGAGAAAGAGGGGTAAGAAGGAAATAAAAAGCTCAACTGTTGGAGAGCTGGTAGTTAAGAGAATAAAGAGGCTTGATAACGTTGCCTATATCCGTTTTGCTTCGGTATATCACGACTTTCAAAACGTTAAAGATTTTAAAAAGGAGATTAAAGAACTAAAATGAACCTAAAAGAATATCAAGAAATTTGTAAGCAAACCGCTAAGAAGGATTTTCAAACCGAAACAGAGGAGATTATGTGTTGGGGATTGGGAGTAACCGGAGAGGCTGGAGATATTGGTTCTTGCATAAAGAAAACCTATGCTCATAAAAAAGATGTGAAAGATGGGATAAAAGAAAATATTGGAGATATGATGTGGTATACCGCAATGATATGTAATTTCTTTGGATGGGATTTGGATGAGGTATTAAATCAAAATGTTGAAAAGTTGAAAGCAAGATTTCCGGAAGGATTCAATTATAAATCTGTAGACAGAGAAATGATAAAATGGAGCGGAGCTCATTCGCAAGGGGTAAAAGATGGTAAATAGAATAAGAAAAAGAGACGGAAGCGTTGTACCGTTCAATAAAGATAAGATAAGTGAGGCAATCTGGAAAGCGGTAAAGGCGGTTGGGGGAACAGATCGGGAGAGATGTGATTATCTCTCTTTACTAGTAATAAGAGTTCTTGATGAGAAATATAAAAGCGAAGCGGATATGCCCGATGTAGAGGAAGTCCAGAATACTGTTGAGAAGGTTTTAATCGAGGAAGGACACGCAAAAGTTGCAAAGGCGTATATTTTATATAGGAAATCCCATGAAGAACTTAGAAATGTTAAGGGTTTATTTGATACTATTGAAGTTGTTGATGATTATGTTGGATTGAACGATTGGATGGTTAAGGAAAATTCCAATATGGGTTTCTCCTTACAAGGATTGAATAATTATATTGCTACAAAGATAATTACAAACTATTGGATAAGGAGAATTTATCCGGAAGCAATACGTCTTGCACACGAGGCGGCAGACATTCACATTCACGACTTGGGAACTCTTGGGGCGTACTGTTTTGATGATAAAACAAAGATATTAACCGAAAGTGGATGGAAATTCTTCAAAGATGTTAATAATGGAGAAAAAGTGGCTACAAAAAATCTAAAAACGGGAGAGTTAGAGTTTCAGATTCCACACGCGAAGCAAATCTATAATTATGATGGGGAAATGTATTCTTTCGAAGGAAAAGGAGTTTCTTTGCTAGTTACCCCCGAACATCGTCTTCTTGCGAGAAGAAAGGGTAAAAAAGAGTGGGAATTTATTAATCCCCCAGAATTCAAATATGGAATGGAATTTGATAAAAAAGTGGGTTGGACGGGAGAGGAAACAAATAAATTTAAGATTCCATCTATTAAGGGTGGCAATAGAAAGAGAAGTATCGGTAACTACAATATTAAAGATTATTTAGAATTTATGGGTTGGTATATCTCTGAAGGGAGTGCCTATGAACCGTCTAAGGGAGATTATCGAATAAGCATTGCGCAATCCGAGAAAAAATATCGTGAAGAAATTTGTGAACTTTTAAGTAAAATGAAAATAAATTACAACAATCAATCTGAATTTAATCTCCATATGCATTCAAAAGAGCTATTTTATCATGTGAAAGAACTAGGAACATCTAAGAATAAATATATCCCAAAAGAGATTAAAAAATTAAGTTCCGAATTAATTAAAATATTTATAACCACTTTATTCAAGGGGGATGGTTCGTTTTACAAAGGAAAATTAAGAAGATATTACACAAATTCGGAAAGGCTTGCAGGGGATGTTGTTGAATGCTTGCTAAAAATTGGTTTGTGTGGCACCATCCGGAAAAGAAAAGACAATGGGATGTATATTGTTGACGTTGAAACCAACCATTTGACACCAATATATCGAAAGAAACTCCAAAAGAAACAATATAGGGGGCATGTTTATGATTTTTCCGTACCAAACACCACATTGGTTGTTATGAGAGAGGGAAAGGTAGTTGTTTCGGGTAACTGCGTTGGGTGGGACTTGAAGGATTTACTTGTTACTGGATTCAGGGGAGTTGTTGGAAAAGTTTCGTGCAAACCTCCAAAACACTTAAGAACTGCGTGTGCACAATTGGTTAATTTTTTTTACACCTTGCAAGGAGAAACCGCTGGTGCCCAAGCTTTTTCAAATTTTGATTCGCTACTCGCTCCTTTTATAAGATATGACAAATTAGATTACAAGGAGGTAAGGCAAATTATGCAGGAATTTTTATTTGGGTTGGCTGTTCCAACAAGGGTTGGTTTTCAGTGTATGTCGGACGATACCGAAATATTAACCCCAAACGGATGGAAGGGGCATAGTGAATTAAAAGAGGGGGATGTGATTAAAACATTTAATATTCATAAAAATTGCATTGAAGAAAAGCCGATTAAGAAATTATTTGCTAGGAAATACTCTGGAATAATGTATAATTTAAAGAACCGAATTCAGGACCAATTAATCTCCCCGGGGCATAGAGTTGTCAGGAAAAAGTTTGGTGGTGGAGGATATTTACTAGAGTCAATTGAAGATGTTGCCCGAATGAAATCTCCATTTATTGTCCCAGTATGTGCAAAAAACAACGAGAAGGATATTTCTCTAAGTGACGAACAGATAAAACTTATGGCGTGGATTATCTCTGAAGGAACTATAGAAAAACAGGGAAAACATCGGTGTTGTTATCGAGTAAGCATATACCAATCAGAAATCAAGAATAATAAAAACTATCTTGAAATTAAAAAGCTCTTAAATCATTTTGGGCTTAAATTTTCAGAATACGAACAAAAAGGGCTTGGACAACCGGTTAAAAGAATGAGGCTGGACGCGGGGTCGTCAAAAAAGATACACGAATGGTTTAGTAAAGAGTCTATTTCGTTCGTTCCGGAAATTCTTATGAATATGAGTGAAAAGCAGTCAAGGATCTTTTTGGAAACCTACCTAAAAGCAGATGGGTTTGAGGATACAAAAATTGCCGTTTCAAATCCCTTGGTTCTGGACTGCCTAGAACAGATTGCGGTTAATGCTGGTTACGGATTTACTGTTCTATCAAGAAAACCGACAATCGGAAAAAAAATAATTTATGTTTTGAGATTAATAAAACACCAGGAAACATACATCCAGAATGTTAAAAAGATTAATTATGAGGGGATTATCTGGTGTCCAAACACAGACAATGAAACAGTTATTGCAAGAAGAAATGGGAAGGTTTTCATTACGGGAAATACTCCTTTTACAAATGTCACGATGGATTTGGAATGTCCGAGTTACATGAGAGATGAACAGGTAATTATCGGGGGAGCTCCTCAAAAAGAAACTTACAAAGAATTTCAAGTAGAAATGGATATGTTGAACAGAGCCTTTGCGGAGGGCATGCTTGAGGGGGACGCGGATGGAAGAGTGTTTACTTTCCCCATTCCAACGTATAATATAACAAAAGATTTTGATTGGGATAATCCTAAACTGAATCCGATATGGGAAATGACCGCAAAATATGGAATTCCTTACTTCTCTAATTTTATAAATTCGGATATGAAACCGGAGGATGCGAGAAGTATGTGTTGTAGATTACGCATTGATAATACCGAACTAAGGAAAAGAGGGGGAGGATTGTTTGGAGCAAATCCACTTACGGGAAGTATCGGCGTTGTTACTCTGAACATGCCTCGAATAGGATTTACTTCTCTAAACGAAGAAGAGTTCCTTGATAAAGTTAGCAGGCTTATGGATCTCTCAAAGGATAGCCTAGAAATAAAAAGGAAATCCATTGAAAGATTCACAGAAGGAGGATTATACCCTTACTCTAAATTTTATCTAAGGCAGGTATTTCAAAGATACGGGCAGTATTGGAAAAACCATTTTTCAACAATTGGTTTGTTGGGGATGAATGAAGCAATAATGAACTTCATGCCGGGAGAAGACATTACAACTCCAAAAGGAAGAGACTTTGCAATAAGAGTTCTTAAGTTTATGAGAACGAAGCTTGAAGAGTACCAAAAAGAAACCGGTAATATCTATAACTTGGAAGCAACTCCGGGAGAAGGAACCTCCTATAGATTTGCTCGTGCAGATAAAAAAAGATTTGGAAGAATAATTGTTGCAAATGAAAGGGCAGTAAGGGACAACGAGGCAAAACCGTACTATACAAACTCAACACAACTTCCTGTTAAATTCACGGACGATATTTTTGAAGCTTTGGATTTACAGGATGAACTTCAGATACAATATACTGGTGGCTGCATAGAAAAAGGAAACAAAGTTTTAACGAATAAGGGGTTAATGAAGATAGAAGAAATTGTCAAAAACTTCAAAAACCTAAAACCAATAAGGGCATTAAGTTATAATACTAAAGAAGAAGCTAGTGAATGGGATGAAATAACAGATGCTATGTCAATTGATGTTGGAAATAACAATAAAATAAAAGTCAATGGGGAAAGGGGGTTAGGGATAGTTACATCAGACTGGCACCCTTTTTTTGTGAAACAAAAAATTGCATTTAATTCAGAATGTCCAATATGCAAAAAGAAAATAAAAAACATTAAGTCCCTGGCAGTTCATTTAAAATTAAATAAAGATTGCAGAGACAAATATGAAAAAATTAAAAAATATGAGATTATTGAAAAAAGAGCGGATAACCTGAAAAAAGGAGACTATATTTTACAAAATTCTTCGAATGTTCTGACAGAGAAAAAATCAAATATTAATAAAGAATTAATGTGGCTAATAGGATTTTTTATTGGGGATGGGTGTATATCTAATTTTATTGACAATAGAGGGAATAATAACCTAAACAAATACAAACTTCGCTTTTTTAGTGGCAGTAAAAAAGTCTTAGAAATCGCGAGAAACATTATATTAAAATACTTTAATGCAGAAGTAAAGGTTATTCAAAATGACAAAAGAAGCAAGGTGTTATTAGAATTGGGAACCTCAAAAAAAGAGGTTCTAGATTTCTTTTTTAATCTCGGATTCAAACCGGGAAAGAAAGTTTATGATGTTTCAATACCTTTGTATGTGAAAAAAAAGATTACCAAACACAATTTCTTTTCTCTTCTTTCGGGGCTGATGGATAGTGACGGACATATAACCAAAAGAGACGGGGATTTTGAATATTGCACTGTTTCCGAGTCGCTTGCAGAAGATATTTTTGAAATGTGCAATCTTGGGGGCATAAGTATCAGCAAATTTTTAAAAAGAACAAAAAGAAAAAATGAAAAGAATATTTACAGATTAAGAATTCCTTCATATCAAATGACTCTTATTAAGGATAAAATTAATGCGAATATCAATGTAGATAGAATTAACCAATTCATCTCGAACAGAACAAAAAGACATTTCTCTATTGTGAGGGTTAAGTCAACATCAAAAGTAAACATTAAAGATAATAAATTCTATGACTTAACAACAAAAAAGAATCATAACTATCTTGCGGGTAAAAATTGTTTGGTTTTTGTTCATAATACGGTTCTTCACGGATTTATCGGAGAGAAAATAACTAAGGAAGCGGTTAAAAAAATTGTTAAAAAGATAGCTGAGAAATATCGACTTCCTTATTTCACAATCACTCCCACTTTTTCTATATGCCCTAAACATGGTTATATCTCGGGAGAACATGAATATTGCCCGAAGTGCGATGAAGAAATTGGTTATAATCCAGAAATGGAAAATAAAATTGAGGTGAAACAAAATGAAAGAACAAACGAAAGGGCGAACTAGGTGTGAGGTGTACTCGAGAATTGTGGGATATCTACGTCCGGTTAGCCAGTGGAATGAGGGAAAACAAGCGGAATTTGCCGAACGAAAAACATTCAAATTTGCTGCGGCGTAAATCGAGTACAATAATACTTAAAAGAAAGAGGGATGGGGTTTAATTATGAGAATAGCAGGTTTTCAAAAAACTAGTTTGATTGACTATCCGGGGAAGATAGCTTGCGTGTTGTTTACTTATGGTTGTAGTTTTAGATGTGGTTTCTGTCATAATCCAGAGATAGTTGTAGAACCTCTCGGGGAAGAGATTACTCAGGAAGAGATTCTTAATTTTTTGGAAATGAGGAAGGGAAAACTTGATGGGGTTTGTATTACGGGAGGAGAACCGTTAATTGATTTGGATAAAGAGTTTGTTAAGAAAATAAGGGATAAGGGTTATGCTGTTAAACTGGACACTAATGGAAGTTTTCCGGAAAAATTACGTGAGTTCATTCAAGAAGACTTGGTTGATTTTGTTGCAATGGATATTAAATCTGACAGAGAAAGTTATGATAAAGTTACGAATGTAAATGTTGACATGAAAAAAATTGAAGAGAGCATACAACTTGTTACTTCCGCTCCCGATTACGAATTTAGAACCACTGTTGTTGGAGGAATTCATTCTGTTGAAAATATAAAAGACATGGCTTTATGGATGAATAGTTTGCTTGGGCACAAACCAAAAAAATATGTTCTTCAGGGATTTAAAAATAAGGGGAAGTTGATTGAGGCACAGTTTAAAATGAAAAAGGATGTTTCTGAAGAATTTCTTAAAGAAATAAAAGAAGCGATAAAGGATTATTTTGAGGAAATTGAAATTAGGGTTTAAGATTTTCTCTACTCGCTCTTCTTGCACCATCTATCCAATCCAAAGTTACTTCTTGTGATTGAGATATTCTTTGTGCCCTTGATTTATGATGTGTTGACCTTGCGAGTCTCTGGCCTTTTAGATAATCCTTGAGAGCGTATTCTATACACTCGCTACAGGGTTCTAATCCGGTAATGGTTCCCAATACGGTTCCAAGATTTTGACTTGTTGCTTGCGCAGGAGTATAATGTCCTTTACTTGGAGAATGAACTGATAACCTAAGAGAAACTCTATTCCATAACCCCCCCTTATTAGCAAAATAAACTAATTCTCGGGTTTTTGGATTTAGGTATGTTTCGACTGGCATAAATATTATTCTTTCAGTTCCTTTAAATTAATTGTGGTGATTAATCAATAATTTTATAAAGAAATATTTTGTACCATTAAGATGACAAGCAATGATTGCGTTCCAGAATTAACAAATGGAGAGTTTGAAAGTTTTGTAAAAGATGGGACGGTTATGATTGATTTCTTTGCCGACTGGTGTATGCCATGTATGACGATGGTTCCGATTGTTGACGAGTTGTGTGAAAAATTCAAAGGCAAAATAAAAATAGGAAAAGTAAATGTGGGGGAAGAAGAGGGTATTGGAATAAAGTTTAATGTTAGTTCAATTCCTAACTTTACAATATTCAAAGAGGGGAAAGTTGTTGAACAGTTTACGGGTTCTATGGCTTTAGAAGACTTCGAGGAAAAGCTTGAGGCGTATGTTTAACCAGGATGGCCCCGAAGGGATTCGAACCCTCGACACCTGGATATCTTCGCGCTTGCGCGAACCTTGTCGGATTCAGCGCTGCGTAAAAGTCCAGTGCTCTAACCAGACTGAGCTACGGAGCCATAATGATTTTATCTGAAAATAGTTTATAAAAGTATTCTTGCCGTAATAACACAAATAACCACAAGCTTTTTAAACCAATTTTGACATTCTTTTATTATTATAGAGTTGTCAATACCTAATCAATGTGTTAGGCCACGTGCTACTCTGGACCCAATATGCATATTCTCCAACCCAAACACACTAAGCTCAGCGAAAAAGAAGCTGAAAAACTACTTTCTGATTTAAATGTTTCAAGGGCACAATTACCAAAAATACTCTCAAGCGACGCTGGAATTCCTGAGGGATGTAATATTGGAGATATAATCAAAGTTGAAAGAAAAGAGGAGGGCGGTGTTATAACTTTCCACCGAGTTGTTGTATAATGGTTCAGGATAAGAAACATATAATTGTAAAAAAATATTTACAGGAACATTCTTTAGTTGAGTCTAACATCATTTCTTTTAATGATTTTGTTCAAAAAAGAATGCAGGATATTGTAACCGAAATTTCTTCTACAATTGAAAACGATGATTTTGAGATAGAGCTTGGAAAGATTGAAGTTGGAAGGCCGATTATTGTTGAAGCGGATGGAAGTTCCTCTTTAATCACTCCTTCGGACGCGAGATTGAGAAATTTAACTTATTCTGCTCCGATAACTATGGAACTAACCGTTAAAAAAGACGGGCAGGTGGATTCTGAAGTTGTTGAAATAGGTAAGATACCAATTCTTGTAAAGAGTAACAGATGTAATACTTATGAAATGTCTAAGGAGCAACAGATAGACAATTACAACGATCCCTTAGATCCGGGAGGATATTTTATTATTAATGGTAATGAAAGAGTTATGGTAATGGCAGAAGATTTGGCAGAAAATCAGCCATTTATTGAGACAAACAAAAAAGGGGAATTAACCTTAAGGGTTTTCTCTTCAAAAGGGACTTACAGAATTCCTTCTGTTATTTCCGAGAGTAAAGAGGGTATTTTTGAATTATCTTTTAGTAGATTTAGAAATCTTCCGGCAGTTCTTATTCTTAAGTCGCTTGGAATGATTAAAGAAGCGGAGATTGCAAAGTATATAGGAAAAGAAACAGATAGCGTAATTGTAAACTTATACGAATATGTTGACATCGCAACACAAGAAGATGCATTAATTAAACTTGCAGAGCTAACCAACCTTCAAGGAACAAAGAAAGAAATTTTAGACAGAATAAAACAAAGAATTGATTCTTACCTTTTCCCACACATAGGACAAGATAAGACGGATAGAATAAAAAAAGCGGTTACACTTTGCAAATTTATAAAACAGTTTCTTCTTGCAAAAGAAAACCCAAATCTTAAAACAGATAAGGACCATTATGCAAATAAAAGGGTAAGACTTTCCGGAGATTTGTTAGCAACTTTATTTAGGGTAAATCTTGGTATTCTCGTAAGAGATATACAATACTCGCTTCAGAAGTCATCAAAGAGAAAGAAATTTTATTCTATAAAAACAATCGCAAAGTCAACTTTATTCTCGCATAGAATTGAATCGGCAATCGCAACTGGAAGTTGGATTGGAGAGAGAAGTGGAGTAACTCAAAACATGAGTAAAACAAACTATCTGGATACAATTTCTCAGTTGCAGAGAGTTGCTTCTATGTTGAAAAGCGACCAAGAGAACTTCATGGCAAGAACCCTTCATCCAACTCATTACGGAAGATTCTGTCCAATTGAGACTCCTGAAGGAACCGAAATTGGATTGAGAAAAAATCTTGCAATTCTTAGTAAAGTTTCTACGATGGTTGAATTGGATGTTGATAAATTCATAAAGGAGATGGAAAAGGAAGGATTGGATTCTACCGAGATGGAAGGAAAGGAAGTTTTCTTCAATGGAAGATATATCGGAAATGTAAAGGATTATGAAAGTTTTGTTAAGAAGCTAAGAGAGAAGAGAAGAACCGGACAGATACCAATACAACTGAATGTAAGAGATTATTCTGAATTTGGAGCGATAATTATTTCTACCGAGCCCGGAAGAGTTTTGAGACCATTGATTATTGTTGATAATGGTACTCCGAGATTAACTCAGGACCACATGCTTCAACTTGAAACTGGAGAGATAAAATGGAAAGACCTTGTTGACAAGGGAATTATTGAATACCTCGATGCCTCCGAAGAAGAAAACGCTCTTGTTGCATTGTGTTCTGAAGAAATTACTAAAGAATCCACCCACCTCGAAATAGATTCTATGGATTTATTTGGAGTTGTAACCAGTTTAGTTCCATACGGAAATCACGATCAAAGTTCAAGACTTAACAGAGGAAGTAAAACACAAAAACAGTCGCTTGGATTGTATGCGGCAAACTATCTATGTAGATTAGATACGGATGTTAGTGTTCTACAATACCCTCAAAAACCGGTTGTAAGAAGTTTTGTTTATGATACTCTTCAGACTTATCCTGCAGGACAGAACCTTGTTGTTGCAGTTATGACTTATGAAGGATATAATATGGAAGATGCTCTTGTCTTCAATAAAGGAAGTCTTGATAGAGGAGTTGGAAGAAGTTTCTACTTCAGACCGTATTCGACTGTTGAAATGAATTATGCTGGAGGATTAAAAGACGAGATTGTAATCCCGGAAAAAGATACTTCTGGGTATAAGATGGAATCAAGTTATAGATTATTAGAAAAAGATGGGATAACTTATCCGGAAGCTTCGGCTGGAGAGGGAGAGGTTCTTATTGGTAAAGTTTCTCCTCCTAAATTCCTTTCAGAAGCAAGAGAAATTTCTGTAAGAACAAAAAAGGAAGCAAGTGTATCAATGAGGCAAGAAGAAAAAGGAATTGTTGACGCTGTTTTCCTTACTGAAGATACAGAGGGAAATAAAATTGTTCAGGTTAAGACAAGAGACCAGAGAGTTCCCGAATTGGGAGATAAGTATGCTACTTCGCACGGACAGAAGGGTGTTGTTGGTATGATTGCTCCAGAAGATAATGTTCCATTTACCTCAAGGGGAATAAGGCCAGACATAATCTTTAATCCACACGGGTTACCAAGTCGTATGACTGTTGGTTATTTACTTGAATTGCTCGCCGGAAAGGTTGGATGTTTAAAGGGAGAGGTTCAGGACGGAACTTCCTTCTCTGGAGAAAGCAAAGAAGAATTAGAAAAACAACTAACTTCTTTAGGATTTAGATAC
>Ga0268280_1000393_pt1 | contig 38522 bp, 41 predicted proteins | sample saktaG_9_FD_190139 | JGI IMG/M metagenome (GOLD analysis project Ga0268280, IMG submission 190139) | Saline water microbial communities from Sakinaw Lake, British Columbia, Canada - sak_2011_5_24_40m | ecosystem: Environmental > Aquatic > Non-marine Saline and Alkaline > Saline ...
TGCGGCTGTCGTTCTTGAGGTTGCGGGTGGGACTGAGCAGTATGCCGGCAGCGTGCATCATCTTGCTGAAAGGGAAGTAGGCTATTAGAGTGCAGCCAAGCAGCAGGTGGATATAGAAAGGAAGGCCGATGCCGGCAGGTACCACAGGCCCGAAGGTGATTACACTTATAGCCAGTTCTTTGACTGCAACCAGATCGACCTTGAATATGGAGCGCATAAGGATGCCCGAGATAACCACTGCCAGGATAAGAAAAAGAGCCAGGTAATCCGAGGCGAGGGAAATATACCTGATCCGTGCGGAGACCAGTCGCCTCACCAATAAATACGATACTGCGATAAGTATGATGAAATCCGTGATGAAAAGAGCCGGTAGAGCCAACTGCAGAATTCCGTCGATCGATGATATCCACAACGATGGCAGAAATACCGGCTCGGTGAAAAAGCGAAGGTGACGTATGAGGATTATGAGCAGTGACCAGTGGAAGGCCAGACCGCCCAACCAGAGCCAGCGGCTGCCTCCGTAGATCAGCCTGTGGTCACCTGCCTGCTGCATGCTGCTATTGCGGAAGAGCGAACGGAATAAGAATATCTCCAGCAACATGCGCCATGCCACAGCCCAGTTATCAGCGGGGTTTTCGATTTTATCGCTTTTTATCCAGTCGAGGGACACTTCCTGCCCGCACGTGGTCGGAATGTTGAATGGTACAGGCGAGTCGGCCCATCGTATCACTCGATATATGAACCCGCTAATGAAAGCTGCTATTGCGATGTAGGGAAGCACTACGGCGAAGATAAACTGCGATGAGGGAACGACAAAACTGATAGTCGCCAGTGAGACTACGGCGGCAACTGCAAACAGGGGCCAGACTATTTTCATAACGCTTTCACACCTTGCGCTTGCTCATTATCCTGGCCTTGAAATCATCGGCCTTTGCTGCTTCCTTAACCGAGAGATCCCGGATTTGGCTCTTCATTTTTGTATAAAGCTCGGTTGAAGTATTTACAAGGAGGTCTATTTTTATTTCAAGCTCATTCAGTTCGTCCTGCAGCCCATATTTTATGGCCCCGCCAATTACCTGGCCTCTTATAACAGTTTTCAAGTCGAGCATAAACGCAACTGCCTGTGAGGGTGTGAAATCCTGCACCGCCCTTATTCTAATAATTTTTTCCAGGCAATTGTGCAATGTACCGGGGTCATCTCCCCTTATAAGCGCGTCCAGCAGTTGTCCGGTGCTGGTCGAAATAGTGTATCCTACCGGGTTGCTGAACCTGTCGCCACCGCCCAGCAGGAAATTACCCCCTTCAGGCGTATAAGAATCAAATATTCCGTGAAGCCATATCTGTAATATGGCCTCTTTTTTCTGCAGCAGAAGATGTTCCAGGTTCATTTATAATTTTGCCTTTTTAAATAGTATTTCGAGTTCGTTTCCCTTAATAAGGCAGTATATTTTATTATTGCTGCCGATACAAGGTTAGACCCGGACGATCATTCCACTTCCTCAGCGATATCAGCCGTGATTCTCTCGCGCAGGGCTATAAATACATTGTCAGTCAGACGCCGCGGGTAGCTCAGATTGACAGGATAAATGCTTTTTACTGCGCCGGGGCCGGATTTCATGACTACAACTCTTTCAGCAAGGTAAACCGCCTCTTCCACGCTGTGCGTGACGAAAACAATGGTTTTTCTGTCCACATTCCAGATGCCGAGCAGATCTTTCTGCATAAGGTAGCGTGTCTGAGCATCGAGGGAACCGAAAGGCTCGTCCATCAGCAGCACTTCCGGATTATTGCCCAGAGCCCGTGCGATAGCCACCCGCTGCTTCATACCGCCGGAAAGCTCGGACGGGTACTTGTGGCCGCTGCCTGAAAGTCCAACCAGTTCGATGCAGCGTTCGGCGGTCCGCAGGCGTTCTGCCAGAGGTACTTTTAGCACCTCCGGGCCGAATACCACGTTGCCCGTCACGTCCCTCCAGGGGAACAGCGCGAAATCCTGGAAGACCAGTCCCCTATCCGGACCAGGCGCTATCACCGGCTTCCCGTCGATGTAGATAGCCCCCGAGCTGGCATGTTCAAGGCCGGCAACGAGTTTAAGTAGTGTGGTCTTGCCGCAGCCGGAGGATCCTACCAGGCAAACGAATTCACCGTCGCCTATTGACAGGTTGAAATCGCGCAGGGCTACGGTGGAGGTGCCGCCCTTTTTTTCCATGAAGGTCTTGCTGACGCCGTCGATGATAAGCTTCCGACCGCTCATGCTGCCTTCCAGAAAAGAATTTTATCCTCGAGCTTTTTGAGGCCGATAAACATAAGGTAACCTGCGATGCCGATCATAAGCATGCCTGCCACGGTCTTGGATGCCTCCATAGTGGAGTAATAATACATTATCATGTAACCGAGGCCGGAGTTGGAGCCGGTCAATTCAGCCGCTACAAGGCACATCCATCCTATTCCGATGCCGATTCGCAGACCCGCCATGATCGAAGGGGCAGCCGATGGTACGCCAACCTTAATCAGTATCTGCCAGGGGCCTGCGCCAAGTGTTTTGGCCACCTCTATCAGCTTGGGTGGAGTGTTCTCCATGCCAAGTACTGTATTGAGCAGGATGGGGAAAAAGGCACCCAGCCAGATGAGAAAGACCGCCGGCTTAAAGCCAAGTCCAAACCATAGCATGGCCAGGGGTATCCATGCTAGGGGTGGGATGGGGCGCAATATCTCAATGACGGGCTCAAGCAGGTCACGCGCATTTCGCCACCAGCCGATGATGATGCCGAGAAAAACACCGGTGACGGCCGCCAGGGCAAAACCGACGATCACCCTCCACAGGCTGATAAGTGTGTTGCCCATCAGCTCTCCCGCCCATGCCATCCCGGGAGGGCCGGGCGCGGTCAGCAGCTGACCCAGTGCGACGATGACGGAAACGGGAGTGGGGAAAAGCTGAGGCAGATTGGCCAGGAGGGCTGCACCCTCCCAGATCAGTAAAAAGAGGACGATCGAAATAAGCCGTAAAGGACGCGTGTCTTCACCTCTGGAGGTATTTGGTATCCACCACCGTATCGATGAACGTGTCTAAATCCGGTACATCACTGGCTGTTATGATGGGCTTGATAGCCCCTTTTTCACCGAGGCTGATGATCTCACTGACGAACCTCTTAATATCGTCCCTGCTAAGAGAATAGGTGTACTTAACACGCCCGAAGGCGTTGTCAATGACGGCGGGATCCAGCCTGGTCCATTTGCCGGCGATGGCTTTGGCCTCGGCTGGATTAGCCTCTATAAAATCAGTAGCCCTGCGGTGCGCGCGTATTACGGACGCAACGGTGCTGTCATGGGAACGGACGAAATCACCTCCGGTTACGATCACGCAACAAGGATGACCGGGCCAGATGTCCTTTGATTCTACCAGTACTTTGCCGTACCCGCCCACCACGGACTTGGCCACAAAGGGCTCCCAGACAAAGTACCCGTTAATGCGTCCCGTCTGCAGAGACTGAGGCATGTCCGGGGGTTTGACCGTGCCGGGGAAAAGCTCGATGTCGTTATAGCCTAAATTATTGCCTGCCAGCAGCATCCCGAACATCACATATTGGATAGATCCGGGTGCGGGGGTGGCTATCCTTTTCGATTTCAGTTCGGCCACGCTGTTGATATCCATGCCGGTTACCAGGCCTGATCCTTCCAGGTTGACGCCTGATACGATGGAAAGCGGGACCTTGCGAGCCGCCGCCAGCACGGCCGGCGCCACCCCGACATAGCCCATATCTATCTGGTTGGCTGCCAGCGCATCCATCTCTGCAGGACCGGCATCAAACGGTCCCACAACCTCCACATTCAGCCCCTCCTCAAGAAAAAAACCCCTGTCCTGCGCCACAAAAAACGGCAGATGGTGAAGGTCGCCCAGAAGGTAACCGATACGTACCGTCGAAGGCGCCACAGGTGCGCACCCTGACAGGCTGCCAATCGAGATGAACACCAGCGACGCCAGGATAAAACTTGTCAGAAGCTTAAATATGAGTTTCACCTAATACCCCTGATTCAGCAAATTATACCAGCAACAAGGCGGTTGATTAAATTATACAATATTTGTATAATTTGTCTAATGCCAGATGTATGGATCAATTGGTTTGGTTTGGTGGCATTGCTGTGATATCATGAGGCCGCCTTTGAATCTGATCAGTAGATTAATCGCGATCTGTCTTAATCACTAGAGGAGGATACCGGTGAGTAATAAAATCATCCAGGCAGATTATTGGGACAGGAAGATAGATATCGAGGTGCCGGAAGAGACGGTGATCGGGGAGATCCCCAATCCTCCGGTTCTGCAGGACCCCGAAAAAGCCATACGGGAGGCTATTGCAAAGCCCATCGGCGCTCCTCCCCTGGCCGAACTGGCCAAAAAGGCGCGCAACGGCAAAGTCACTATCGGTTTTGACGACCCTTCGCGGCCCGGGAAGCCAAGGCAGATGATCATCCCCATTCTCATAGAAGAGCTGCTTAAGGCCGGTGTACGGGAGGAAAACATATATCTGCTCTCCGGCAGCGGCAATCACTGCAAATGGACCGCCCCGCAGTTAAGGGCTTACCTGAGCCCGGCCATCTATGACAGGTTTGCCCCCGCCGGCAGTGCCTCGAGGGTGCTAAACCATGATTGCCATGATCCGGAGAACCTTGTATATATGGGCACATCTTCCCTGGGCGATTATGTTGAGTATAACCGGGCGCTGGAAGATTCCGAGCTTTTTATTTATACGGGCACTGTTGTGGTTTCGAACTGGGGTGGCATGACCGGGACCGGCGTCATAATCGGTTTTCCCAGCACGCGCAGCATGACCTCAACACACGGTTTTCCGGTGGTTGGCCATCCTGATTCCTGCCACGGAAATCAGCATACCATGATGTATCGTTCTCACAAGGAAGCAATCATGGCACAGATTGAAAAATATACCGGAAAGCGCGTATTTTACGTGGATGTTGTCCCCAGCGCCGGGGGAGCCCCGGCGGGTGTATTCGCCGGTTATTCACCCGAGATTAACACGCCCACCTGGAAATTTGCCGAAAGTGTCTATCATATGGAGGTGCCCCAGGCTGATGTGCTTATTTACGGCGTGCCCCGCTACTCGCTGTACGGCGAGACCAGCAATCCACTGATAGCGCTCGCTGCAGCATGTGCCCCCGTACGCATGTGGGTCAACAAGCCCGTGTTGAGGGAGGGTGGAGTAGTCATAGCCCTGGCACACTGCGACGGGACCATAGACGAGAGGTCGCATCCTTCATATGCAGAAATACTCGACCTTTACCGGAACTGTTTTTCCATGCAGGAACTGTCCATTTACCAGGAGGAGTTTATGCACCGCGAGGACCTCATCTTTAAATACAGGCACGCCTATGCATATGCGCCGGTGCACGGCTTCTGGCTGATGTATGAGAGTGAGTATGCGCTAAACCATGCCAATAAAATCATCATGGCCGGCGTGCCGGGCATGGACAATCCCCTGGCGCAGGTGCAGGTCAGCGGTACCGGAGGGCCCGGCTCGGTGCGCGACGTCGGCTGCACGCCTGCTAGGAATTTCGCTGACGCAATGAAAATTGCCGAAAAATTCGTCGGTAAGAATCCCCGGGTCATGGCCTGTCCGTCCTTCTGGACCAGAGTCAGGCCCAGGTTTTACGTAAAGTAAAATAATTTCCAGTCATTATATTAATCAGGAGGCGTAAAATGCGTCTACAATCTTATCAGGGCGAACTTAAGGACCACCTGCAATACCTGGGAATCTGGGATAACCTGGTTGCCGGCAAGCTCAAATGCTTTGTCTGCAAAGTTAAGCTGAGCGCTGACAACTTCGGGCTGGCTTTCCGCAATTTCGAGAAGATAGAGACAACCTGTAACAGGCTTGACTGTATACGTACAGTTACGCACGTATTAAAAGACTGAGCCTTAATAAATTAGGATGCAGGAGAGATAGAATGACAACTTTTTACGATAGCCGAAGGCCATATGACAATTATGATTCAACCACCCGGGAATGGGACGCCATTTTTATCGGCGGCGGAGCTTCAGGAAGGTTCGGTTCCTCGTACTTCCGCGCCATGGGCGGCAACCAGCTTACCATCGAGGCCGACAACCACCTGGGCGGCAAATGCTGCAAGAACGCCTGTGTGCTGCATCACTATCTTTACGAGATAGCCGTTGAGCTGGACAAGGCGCGGATCTGGGATAAAAAAGAATACTGGCCCAAGTTCCCCAGGAAAAACGGGAAAGTCGAAATACTCCCCGTCCTGAGAGATTACCATATCGGCCGTGAATATGTATTTGATTTCATGTTCCACCAGAGTAAAGAACAGCTTAAACTTCAGTTCATGTTAAACCAACGGGCCTCGGTGCTTGATCCGCATACTGTATCAGTACAGGGCAAGGGAGAGTTTAAAACAAAGAACATCATTGTAGCGGCTGGCGCCGGGCCCTCTGTTCCACCCGTGCCCGGCACCAATCTTAAAGGCGTATATACCTATGCGGACTTTCTCGAGCTTGATTACGAGCCGAAAGATGTAGTGGTGGTAGGCGCTTCCAAGAGCGGGCTGCCCTGGGCATGTTTTTTCAACGCTGTTGGTTGTAACACTACCGTAGTCGAGATGATGCCCGCCCTCAGCCAGTTCCCCATTGACGATGATGTGCGGGAATACACGCTACGCATGATGAAGCTCAGGGGATTACCGGTGCTGGACGAAACCACATTGGTCTCCATCAACGGTACCGGCTCGGTCAAGTCGGTGACGGTAAAGGGAAAAGACGGTGTTGAGAAGATGATTAAAGCTGACCTGGTCTATCTGGGAACAGGGTGCACACCTCGCTCGGATATAGTTACGTCGATCGGGGTAAAGACGGGTCCTAAAAAAGAGATAATCATTGACAAGTATATGGCGACCAACACACCCGGGGTATACGCCTGCGGCGATATCACGGGAGGGGTCATGGAGATGTGGAAGGCCAGGCAGGGTGGCATGATGGCGGCCAAGAACATACTTGGCTCACCGGCTGAATTTGAGACTGATCTGTTTGCTGATACGGTGCACACATTCTATGAGACTACCTGGGTCGGAATGACGGAGAAAGAGGCCAGGGAGAAGGTCGGGCAGGTCTTTGTGGTCAGGATGCCGATTCAGGGCTATAAGAACTGGCTGCCCCTGCCTCTGGCTGAGGGAACAATGGAGTATGCCCAACAGTGGCCGGACCTTTCCGGGTTCCAAAAGATTATCTACGATGCCAGGACCCGTAAGTTCCTGGGTGCTCAGCATGTTGGCTACGGGGGCAAGGACTCATTCCAGTACCTGCTTTACATGCTCAAGAAGGGCGCGACCATCGACGAGATAGCCAATCTGACTGAGCTCTTCATCAACCCGACGCATTATATCCAGCTTTCCCGGTTGCGCTCGGGTATGAAGAATCTTGTAGACCTGGGTTAGAGCCCGTACATATATACTGAATAAATATGAAGTTTAAAGAGTATACGGGGAAAATTGCCTTTATCGCAGGCGGATCGAGCGGCATAGGTCTGGCCTGTGCAGAATTGCTGGCCGCCAGGGGTGCCGAGGTGGTGATCTTCGCCCGGGGCCAGGAGCAACTTGACAGGGCGTTGCAGGAAATTGAGCGGAACAGAGTATTTGAAAAACAGCGTTTCCTGGCTGTCCAGCTTGATGTATCACAACGCGCACAGGCTGAAAATCTGCTTAAAAAGACGGCTGTGGATTTCGGCAGCCCGGACATTCTCATAAATAGTGCCGGCACTTCGTATCCTCAGCGATTCGAAGATATATCCTATGCCAAATTCGATGAAATTGTTCGGGTAAATCTGAACGGGACCTGGAACGTTGTTTCCATCCTGTTGCCTTATATGAAAGAGCGGGGTGGCGCTATTGTTAACGTGTCCTCAGTTGCCGGCTATATCGGGGTTTTCGGCATGACCGCTTACAGCGCGTCCAAATTCGCGGTGATTGGTTTCTCCGAGGCATTAAGGAGTGAATTGAAGCGGTTCAATATCACCGTCTCTGTACTGTGCCCGCCGGACGTTGATACTCCCATGCTTGCGAGAGCAGAAAAGATCAAGCCTGAGGAAACTAAGGCCATCTCAGCAACGGCCAGGGTCATGAAAGCGGAGGAGGTGGCGAAGGCTGTCATCGATGCTCTGGCAAAGGGGGGGTTCTTGATTCTGCCCAGCTCCAACGTCAGGTTCACATACAATATGAAAAGGCTGTTTCCCTGGCTGGTCGAGTCGATAACTGACAACCAGATAAGTAAGTTCCAGAAAAGGGCTGCCTGATCAGGTGGACGATTTAACTATGCTCTTATCCCTGCAGGTATAATATCTCCAGTCGTATTTTAATAATAAATTATTCACCCAGTCGGATAATATTATCCGCTTTAATACCAACTGTGCATCCGCGCGTATCAAATACCAGCTTCGAGTTCTTGATGATAGATTTCAGGTCATAACAACTGTGGTCGGCCGCTATCACCACGCAGTCGTAATAGCTCAATACTTTCTTTTCGAGCTTAATTGACCTGAGCCTGTGGTTTGCCTCTTTAATACTTGCTATATAGGGATCATGATAATGGACCGAGGCTTTCTTTTCAATAAGCAGTTCTATCACCCTCAGGGCGGGAGACTCCCTCAGATCCTCGATGTCTTTCTTGTAGGCCACGCCCAGAATGAGTATTTTAGCCCCCTTGACGCTTTTGCTACGGGTGTTGAGAGTATCCACAACCCGCTCCACAATGTATTCAGGCATTGTTTCATTTATTTCAGCAGACAGCTCGATGAACCTGGTGTGAAAAAAGTATTCCCTGGCCTTGCTCGCGAGGTAGTATGGATCAAGTGGAATACAGTGTCCTCCTACACCGGGACCCGGGTAGAACGGCATGTAACCGAAAGGCTTGGTGGATGCGGCCTTGATAACCTCCCAGACGTTGATATTCATTTTTTCGCAAAGCTTGGCAAGTTCGTTTACCAGCGCGATATTAACGCTGCGGAATACGTTCTCGAAGACTTTGTCCATCTCGGCCACTTCCGGCGTGGAAACCTGGAGGACTTTGTCAGATACATGCTGGTACAATGCAGCAGCGAGCTTGGTAGATGTGTGTTCCATGCCCCCGACAACTTTAGGGGTGTTCCGGATAGTAAATTTTCGGCTGCCCGGGTCGATGCGCTCGGGCGAGAAGGTCAGGAAATAGTCCACACCCACCTTCAGTCCGGTGGATTCCAGTATCGGTAGCACTATCTCCCGGGTGGTGCCGGGGTAGGTTGTGCTCTCCAGGATAACGAGATGTCCCAATCGCAAGAAACGGGCGATATCGTTGGTGGCACTGACGATGTAAGTTAGATCGGGCTCCTTGGTCTTGGTCAGGGGAGTCGGTACACAAATAATGATGGCATCTACCCTGCGCAAGGCCGATTGACTGGTGGCAGCCTTTAACCGCCCGCTGGAAACAGCTTTTTTCAGCCGTGCTGATTCTATATCCAGCAGGTAAGATGTACCCCGGATAATCTTATTGACACGTCCCTTATCAGAGTCAATACCGGTGACATTAAATCCTGCCTCTGCAAAGGCCAGCGCCAGGGGCAGTCCCACGTATCCCAATCCCACGATACATACATCGGCTGATTTATCACGGATCCTGCTTTCCAGGTTTCTCAGGTCGTTCACGCTTAATTCTGGCCGCGCCATTTTACCCTCACATATGGTAATTCATTTACCATTCAATCAAATTATGCATAGTTTAACCGTGAGGTGAAACCGTGTCAAAACGGGATTGAGAATTGAACCATATAATCACATAAAAACCCGCTAAATTAACAATTTCAGGTTACCATAATTGACATATTCAATTATTTGACTATAATGGAAGCTAAATGAGTATGCAGCAGCAGAGTCAACCAAAAAACAAGTATTTGTACGTGCTTTCCGATATATCTGATATCGTAGCAAGTTCCCTATCCGACAGGGAGATACTGGACGGTGTCCTCTGGGAGCTTGGGAATGTGATCGATCTTGATGCCTGCTGGGTGCAGAAGTACAGTCCCGTTAATAAGACGCTGATGCTGGTAATACAGCACGGTTTACCCGATGAGATGATCAAGGAACTGGAAGCGGTCGAGGAGGGTACCGGCGTTATCGGAGCAGTTGTACAAACGCGCAAACCGCTTTTCTGTAACGATATTTCTGCTGATGCTAATTACCGCTGGGAATCAGCCGTAAAAAATGGATACCTATCGTTTATCGCGTGTCCGGTGATATCAGGAGGGCAGCTGTTGGGCCTTATTGCGGGGTCTTCTACCAGGGCAGGGATTTTTTCGGTTAATGAGCTTAAACTGATGTCAGCCGTCAGCTCGAGCATTTTGGAAGTATGCGGCAGGGTTAAAAGCGGCCAGGAAGACAGCGAGGCTGCAAGTCAACAGGATGAGATCACGCATACACACCTGTTTTTAAGTGCCCTGAGCCATGAATTGAAGACACCGCTCACCGCGATCATTGCTTCCACAGGCTTATTGATAGAGGAACTGGATAAAAAACAGGAGGCTGTATTGCTGAAGCTGGCGCAGAATATATCCCGCAGTGCGACCAGCCTGCGGAACCGTCTCAATGAGTTGATTAGCCTGTCTAAAAATAAGGATGAGTCATACGGGATCGCAAAGAAGGACTTCGACTTCTCAATGCTGGCCGCTGAGGTCGCTGACCAGGTATTATCGCTGGCCAAAGAGAAGAAGCAGACGCTCAATTTAGAGGTTGCCCCGTATATAAAAATCAATGCGGATGACCAGCGGATCGAGCAGGTGCTGTTGAACCTTTTATCAAATGCAATTAAGTTTACCCCGGAAAACGGGCAGATCTTTCTGAGGGCTGAAAAAGATGGGAACAGGCTGGTTGTCAACGTACAGGATACAGGGCCGGGCATAGCAAATGAAGAGAAACGGAAACTATTTGTTCCATATTACCATCCGTCTACTGACAGGTCCGGCATACCCGGGTTAGGATTGGGGTTGGCTATCAGCAAGCAAATCGTAGAGTTACACGGCGGGGCAATTTGGGTTCAGAGCGAGGTTGGCAAGGGCAGCAATTTCTCTTTTTCGCTGCCGTTACATGAAAAATAACAGGGAGCTGCGGCTTTATGCAGGAACCATTAAAAATACTACTTATAGAGGATAATGCCGATATCAGGGAGGTGACCTGCCTGATATTTGAGATGCACATGCCCGAGGCCACGGTCATTCAGGCGGTAAAGGGCGCTGATGGTCTGTCTTTGCTGAAGTCTGAGAAGCCCGACCTGGTCATTCTTGATCTTGGACTTCCCGATATGGATGGTATGAAGGTGCTGAGGGAGATACGTGGCCACAGCGATATACCCATCGTCATATTAACCATACGAGGTGATGAGACCGACAAGGTGAGGGGACTGGAGATGGGTGCTGACGATTACATGGTCAAGCCTTTTAATCATAATGAGTTGCTTGCGCGTATCAGGGCTGTGCTGAGACACCGCCAGAAAAAGGTAGCCGATAAAAAGCAAGCGGTTACGGCTGGCAAACCGGTTGAGGTTAAAACTATGCCGTTGGGGAAGAAAGTCAGGGTAGACGTATCCAAAGGGTTGGTGCATAAGAATGGAGGACAGATTAAGCTAACTGCTACTGAGTTGAACTTATTGCAGTGTCTTACTGCGCACGAGGGCAAGGCCATGTCCGGGGAAGATATACTCATCAGGGTCTGGGGCATAGAGTATGCGGATTCTATATTGCACCTGCAGCAATATATACGTCACCTGCGTGAAAAATTGGAGGATAACCCGGACAACCCGGAGATTATCGTCGGAGTGGAGAACGGATATAAAGTTGCGCAAAATGCGATTGAATATATATGAAGTTAAAAATGAAAACATTTAATTTATTCACATGGGGGAATGGTTATGAGTCAGATTCTCTTTCTTTCAAGTGACCTCGTGTTAAAAGAGAAGAATATCGAGATCCTGCAGCAGAGCGGACTTGACGCAATTGGAACGCAGGGATGCCTTGACGGGCTGATGATGATGGATAAGAACAACTTTGATGTCGTAGTAATTGACGATGAGCTGTCGGATGTAAGTGGTTATGAAGCGTGTCTCAAGGTCAGGCAGCAGTAGGGAGCCATGATCGTTCTTCTCGGGACTATCCCGGACTCGGATGCGTGGTCCCGGGTAGAGGAGTTGGGTTTCGATCTTTATTTGCGCAAACCTATCAGCCCCAGGGAGCTGCTGGCGCGTATTAAAGCTCTTTTGAGGCGGCCGGGCGCGGAAAAGGAGGCCGTTGACGCTACGGCCGTGAAGCCATCAGCCCCTTCTCAAGAAGATGTTACACAGGCAAAGGCTAAAGCGAAAGAAATGTATACTCAGACTGCAGCACCACAACAGGCAGTGCCGGCTCCAGAGCGGATAATAATCAAGCCTCGACCCGAGCCACAGAGGTTTGAAGCTACCCCACAACAGCAGGCGCCACCGGTACAACAGCCATACGTACGACAACAGGAGGCGCCGATTCAGCAGCAGGTAAATGTACAGCCGTCGGCCCCGCCGGCTATGCCTTCAACCCCGCTCAGGCCATTACAGGAAGCACTGGAAGCACTGGAAAAGCCGGTTGTGATAGCTCCCGGGCAGGCAACCCCTCAAAGGCAGGAACAATCGCCTGTAATAGTGCCTCCGCTTGATCGCGATGTTAAAAAGCAGCCCACCGCACCCTTTATTATCAACACTCAGGTACAGCAAGTGACTTCCGCGCCCAGAGTACAGGCGCAACCTGCACAGCAGGAGGCTGAGGGTGCCGTCCTCGAGGACCCGCGAGTTATCAAGCTCGTCGATGCACTGGTGAGTGGCAAGCTTCCCGATATCAACCCTGTTGTCGATTTCGGCTATAAAAATGGGTATGCTTACCCGTCCGTTAGCAGCATGCTTGACACTTCCGAGGTTGAAACCATAAATATACTCGAGTCCCTTGCCAATAGCGGAATACTGATCAGGGAAACGTATGAAAAATTCTATGTTGATCCTGATGGGCTATTTCAGCTTGTTCCTATCGAAAGGTGCCCTCGCTGTGACTCCTCCAACATAGTCAAAGGACAACTTGTGGAACATTTCTCCTGCGGATATGTAGGACTCGATAGGGATTTTAAACAGGAGAGCCGGTATGTTTGCCCCAAGTGCCGAAAGGATTTGAGATTGATCGGCACAGATTACCGCAATGTTGGCATACATTACAGGTGCCAGGACTGTAGCGAGGTCTTTACCGTGCCGGTTGTGAAATGGCGCAATATGAAGACACGCAAAATATGGACCTCCGAAGAGCTGAAAGAAGTTGAGGCGTATTCATACCAGTTCAGCCCCGATAAGAAGGGCTGGCTGGAATTCCAGCTTAAACCTAAAACCCAGCTTGTAGATTTTCTCAAGCACCAGGGCTACCAGGTTCACGAACTGGCTCAGCTTACGGGCCGCTCCGGTGCGGTGCATACGGTGGATGTGCTTGCCATCAGGGATGATATTATCACCAAGATCAATCTCGGCATAGGTATCCTCGTCGCCCCTTCGGGGGAACCCGAGGTGGGACTTGAGGCGCTTTTCAAGTTTGATACGCGGGCTTATGACATCGGCATAAACTATAAGGTGGTAATAGCTATTCCCAGGCTCGGGCAGGAGGCATTGAATTTTGCCGGCAGGCAGATGATCAGGGCCTTTGAAGCTAAAACTCTGGCAACCGTGGTTGTGGATATCACGCATCTTGACCGTTCGAGTGTCGGTATGCAGAGCAGGGTTGAAGTTGGAGTAAACCATGCCGGGTCGGTCTCGGCCAATGCAAGGAGCCTGATTGTGAGGTTCCTGCGCAACAGGGGTTATGAAGTGTACGAGCGAGCCCTGATTCTCGGCAAATCAGGTATCGAACATATTTTCGATATTTTTGCCAGGCGCGATGACAAAATCGTAGTACCCACGGTTGCGATAGGCATCGGCAGCGAAACGGGACAGCCGGTTGGCCTGGATGAATTATCAAAGTTTGATGCTGCGGCCTTTGACGCGGGTATCCGCAATAAAGTATTCCTGGGACTGTCGGAGATAAGCATACAGGCCAAGCAATTTGCCATGCAGCAAAAAATCGACATAATAGAGCAGCAGGACCTGCGCAAATTACAATGATTGACGTTAGCTGGTTAACCGAAATACATTGTGCAGACCGGTTGATAACCGCTGAATGCCGATGAAAAATATCTCAATTTTTATCGTTGCGGCCCTTTTTCTGATACTGCTTATGGGCATATTTTATTTTATGCCCGCAGAATCAGTTTGGATAGCGCTCGGCGCACTCATCGTCATCCTTGTATTTCATTTTCTATCAAGGCTGGTGAAAGGCAAACAGTCCAGGGAGTCAAAACCAAGCCCGTGGCAGAATCTCACGTCGTTGCTTGTAATATTTGTGATTATCTTCATAATTTTCGTGGCAACACTGTGGGATGTGGTTCCTTCTGCCCTGGTACATGTGCTCCTGGTTTCGTTGATATTCACCATGTTGATCAATTTCCTGACTGTGCCTCTGGCGATTTTCCACAAGTTGAGGGAGAAAAAGGAGATATTCCAGCCGAGCACCTATAAGCCGCGTGTCAGCATCATTGTACCTGCATACAACGAAGAGAAAGTGCTGGCGAGGACTCTGGAAGCTCTGATCGAAGCTGATTATGCCGATAAAGAGATTATAGTGATTGACGACGGATCCAAGGACAACACATATTCTGTGGCAAGTGAATTCAGCCGGCATGGTGTTAAGGTGGTACGGCGTCTCAACGGCGGGAAATTCGCCGCGCTGAATACGGGCATAGCTGTTTCCTCTGGTGAAATAATAATGACTGTTGATGCCGACAGCATGGTGGCACGTGCTGCCATAACTGAGATGGTCAGGGGCTTTGAAGATCCCCAGGTGGGGGGTGTGGCGGGGAATCTGAAGGTGTTTAACCGCAATAACTTGTTGACCAAGCTTCAAGCTCTGGAATACATTGTCCAAATTCAGATCGTCAGGAGGGCGTTCGAGAATTTCGGTTCCCTGACTGTCGCCTCAGGTGCTTTCAGCGCTTTTCGCAAGTCAGCGCTCGAGGAGGCGGGATACTATGATCCCGATTACCTGCTCGAAGACTTCGACATGACCATTAAGATGCTTAAGTCGCACCAGATACTGCATGGCAGCAACGAGGCGATCTGTTACACAGAGGCCCCGGAAACCTTCCGAGATGTCTACCGGCAACGGCTGAGCTGGTTCCGCGGCGATTTTCAAAATTTCTGGAAACACAGGGATGCTTTCTTCAACCCCAGGTTTGGAATCATGAATAAGCTCACGTTTCCCTACATGCTTTTATCTATGACACTGGTGCCTTTTGCCAGCCTGGTTGTTGTGGTAACTTCGGTCATAATGCTCATCGACGGCGAATGGATGACCCTGGTGATGGCCTTTGCTCTCTTCGCTGTATTACAATTGCTCTTGTCCATACTTGCTATACTGGTGGCCGATGATGATCTCAAACTGGCGTTATATTCGCCGCTCTTCATTATCGGATATAAGCAGTTCTTGGATTTTACTATGATCAAGGCCATGATAGATATAATCGTGGCCGGCGGCACATATCTCAGGCGTGAGAGGGTCACCCGGATCGGGGACGTACCGCATGCCCAGTTACCTGCTCAGGCAGGTCCTGTGCTTGAACTGCCTGCTAAGTCCGTAAAAGGGGTGGGAAATTGAGTATATCCCCGTTTCAATATATCTCAGCTTAAAGCCTGGCAACACATGAATAACAGGTAAAGAAACAATTAATGAGTGATATCCTGAAAAAATATGACGGGCAGCGGGTACTGGTAACGGGTGGTGCGGGATTCATAGGGTCTCACCTTGTGGAAAAACTGGTTGACCTGGGCGCCCGTGTCTCTGTTATCGATACCATGCTGTGCGGCAACAAAATAGAACACCTTGAGGGTCATAAGAACCTATCCATCCACCGGCTGGACGTTACAGATATCACGGCTATCGGGCCGCTGTTCAAAGGACAGGATATGGTTTTTCACCTGGCGGCCATGGTGGGAGTGGAAGAGACGCAGGATGAGCCTGTGAAACTGCTGAATGTCGAAGTTGGTGGCACCTCGAATGTCATATCGCTGGCAGCCAGGAACAAAATCAGGCGCTTCATCTTCGCGTCATCTTCGGAGGTGTACGGCGATTCTTCTGCCCCCATGGTGGAAGAGGGACCTTTCAACCCTAAATCCACATATGCCTTAACCAAGCTTATGGGTGAACATTACTGCCAGGCCTACTACCGGAAATTCGGTCTCGAATATGCGGCCTTGCGTTATTTCAATGTCTATGGCCCGCGCCAGGATGATCGCTTTGTATTGTCCCGTTTCATCAATAGAGCTTTGAATGGTGAGGAGCTCCGCGTATACGGAGACGGGAACCAGACCCGCGATTTTACATATATAGACGATAGCATTCGCATGTCACTTCTGGCCGGGTTGCTGGATGGAGGTGTTAACCAGGAGCTAAACTTCGGCACCGGAAAAGCTGTATCAATCAATACGCTTGCCGATATGGTGCTGACCTCCCTCAAGCTGAAAGGACAGATAAAAACAACGTATGTAAATTACGATCGTCTCAGGTCGTTTGAAATAGAGGTATTTAACCGTGTAGCTGACACCACTAAAGCAGAGACGCTGCTGGGATACAAACCTGTTACCGATTTGAAAGCAGGTTTGCAGAAATGTATTGACTGGTACAAAAATCGGGCGTAACCGCTGATTACGGCTACGTATCGCCGATCCTGTAACGGTACCATTGTTCAAAGGTCATTATCGTTGCGAACGACTTGAACCACTTGATGATAGCATCCATCTTTTCAATCTTGGCCATGTCCGGCTTACCATCTTTACCAAGAAAACAATCGGGGTGCATCCCTATAGCTGCCACTCCCAATGCGCTCATGGTGCTGCAGATACTTATCCCGTAGTCGTTGTATTCGATAGATTCACCCCAGGCGTCTATATAAATGCAGTAGTCCTTTTGTTTCATGGGCTTGTCCAGATTGATAACATCGTTCCATTGGCAGTTGTACCAGATGCACATATCGGATGCCGTGGGGATTCTGTACATACCCTTAGCCGGATCGATGTGGCAATTGTAGTCAACCGGATCCAATGACGGACATGGTTCAACCGATTTGTGTACCGAGAATATTTTATAACCGGCATCCTGTATCGCTTTATATCCGAGTTCATCGTAATAATCCGTGGGGACGGTAAAAGATACGGGATTGATGCCGAAGTATTTTAGGAACTTGCATCGCGCTTGAATCAGCTTGAATTTTAATTGTTCATAGGATACCTTGGCTTTTTCCGCCTCAGCCTTTGCAGCGTACACGTTTATGCACGGATTCTCTGCAAGGTGCTCAAGGTATTTTTGACTTATATCCAGTTGATAGTAGGTCCAGTCATAGCCGTGGACACTGATGCCAACCACGTTGTCGTCAACGTATTGTTTCAGCCAGGGGATCTTATATGAGTCGGTGCCGTCGACATTGGAGACCACCCCGCAATCCAATGGTACCCCGTTTCGCTGGAAAAGCTTTATTATTTCCTGCACCACATCTTCCCGGTATCCCTTGGCAACATCGTCCAGCCTGAAAATGATTACGGGCCCACCGTTATATGGTGGTAATGGCCGCTTGATACCGACAAAGTCCGAGGGACACCCGGTGATATACTGGTACCAGTTCTCCAGCGTGGTGATAGCTCCAAGCTCGTGGTAGGACTTAACGAGGCTTGATAACTGTAATAGTTTGGCGGGATCCGGCTTATCATTTACGTCCAATACCGATGTTACGGGTAATTCGATAACGGCCACTCCGATACTATTAATACTCTGTTTGACCGCATCGTACAATTTGGTGGATGTATCGGACTTTTGCGAGAAGTCGATCTTGCCAACTATGGGCAAACGGTAAAGGCCTCCGGCATCCACCTGGCCTGACCAGGTTACTGGTTTGATGGAAGGTGTGAGCACATCCGCATCGCTGTAAGCGATGACCTTGAATCCGCTGTCCTGCAATGCCCTGTAGTTGGCCTCATTAATAGCCTCGGTCGGCAGCAAGCAGGAAAAAACCGCCGAACCGAATATGTATTTTAGCTGATCTCGAGTCAATACAAGGTTTGCTGTAAATGCTGCGTATTCGTCATCGGTCAGTGAGGTCTGAGGCTTCAGCCAGCTAACATAATGGCCGTCAACGCTTGTATCGATGATACCTGCATCTGAGAAATAGGTCAGCTCCCTGGTGCTTTCATTCTGGCCGAAACTCTTGGCGGGGGGTTTTACGGCAACATCGAGGGGCGCATCGTTTTCTGCAAATACACGAATAATCTGGTCCACAGCATCAATGAGTTTATCGTCATTGACCTGACCGAGGACGAATATTACGCCGCCGCCGCCTTCGTACGGTGGTGTCTGCAGTTTTCTTGTATGGGCCGCCGGGATTGGCTGAGAAGCAGCCGGTACCACATTAGGCGTGGCAGGAACGGCGGTACAGCCGATAGAAAAGAGCAAAGCCAGACATAAAAACAGATTGACCAAACATGTTGCCAGTGAGTTCATGTTGTTATCATAAGACCTTAATATGTTATAAGTCAAAGTGTAGCGGCAAGCGCTCTGGCAGCCTCGATAAGCTTGGGGTCGGTTGTATATTGAAGGCAAAGCTCAATGTCGGATTTCGCCTGCTCGTAATCACCCATGTTCTTATGTATTATAGCCCGCGTAAAATAGGCCCAGGCAAAATCATATTGAAGCCGTATGGCTTCGTTTATATCGGACAACGCTTTATTGTACATGCCCTTGCCGTTGTAAGCCCAGGCACGGTTAGCCCAGGCCGCCGACAGCTTGGGGTTCTTGGCTATGGCTAAGTCGCAGTCCTCTATGGCCAGGTCGAATAGACGAAGATTGTTGAAGGCCCAGGCGCGCGTAATATCCGGCAGGGCAAATTCTGAGCTCAGATCGATAGCTTTGGTAGCATCGGCAATTGCAAGACGGTACTCTTCTTTTAAAATATATCCGCGTGCCCGCATGTTATAAGCGAGGGCGGATTTGGGATTCATTTCGATGGCCTTGTTGCAGTCATCCATGCCCATATCCCACCAGTCTTTAGAGAGATCATAAGGATATTTTTCGAAGTAAGACCAGGCGCGTTGAGTGTAAGCGCCCGGCAGATTTGGATTTAACTTGATAGCTGTGTCGCAGTCGGCTATGGCGAGGTCGAAATTCCCTCTGGCTGTCTGTGCCCAGGCGCGGTTCACGAAGGCTGTGGCAATCCTGGGATCAAGACGTATTGCCGTATTGCAATCCTCTATGGCCTTTTCATAAACAGCTGTCTGGTTATATACCCAGGCGCGGTTGACATATGCCAGCGGCAGCGTGGGGTCGATCTCAATAGCTTTATTGCAGTCAGCCATTGCATCTTCATACTGGCCCATCTCGTTATAGTCCATGGCGCGGAATATATAGGCTATAGCCCTATCCGGCTCAACGGCGATACCATTGGTACAGGCAAGCACCGATTCTTTGTACTCGCCCATGCCGTAGAGCGCCCAGCCTTTATTGATGTAGCCCAGGGCAAGCTTTGGATTTAATTCAATGGCCTTTTCCGAGTCGGCCAGCGCCAGCGTATAAAGGCCTTTTTCATTATAGGCGGAGGCGCGCGTGGTATATGCTAACGCGATATCATGTTTTTTATTAATGGCTTTGTTGCAGTCCGCAATAGCCAGGTCATATTCACCTATCTGGTTATAAGATAGTGCCCGGTTGATATAGAAGAAAGGCTGGTTTGAATCCATACTGATAGCCTTTGTATACTCGGCGATAGCCTTATCCCACTGCTTTTCGCTGTATAATTCATTTGCTGCTTTATAGCGGTCGATGGGGCGGTCAAAGATAAAGCAGGATAAGGAAAGCGCTGAGATACAGATTAACAGGATAATGCTGGCTGTTTTATTCCAAATGGTATTCATAAACCTTATCCCACACATTCTATATTTAAAAATGACATGGTAGATAATTATTTGTATACTTTCCACTTCCACTTAAGTTCCGGCAGCTGCAAGCAATCCATGCTGGTAACGTAAATAATTTGTGACGAGGGTGAGATATTATTAGCTATCAACCTGTTACTGACGGTGACCTCTGTCATCGTCCATTCAGTGTGGTTATTGATTATACGTCCCTGGTGCCAGCAATTTATGGTATCGCTGGCGGTATCCCTGTTGCGGTCGATTATTTCCCAGACAACGTATTTATTCGGGTAGAAGCTCCAGCCTTCGTATAGCGGTTCGCTGGTGATGTTGTCGGAGCTGCTCTTAGGCCAGATAATCGCTCCGTCTGCTGTTTTAACGATAACCAGGAATTTGGCGGATATTTCATAGCGTCCGTCGGACGCACTCAACGTATATAACGTAATTTCCCGCGGTGATACCGAGACATTGCCGGAATTTCCGGTTACACTCCCGATGGCCGGATCGATTGAAAGTGAAGTAGCGCCGGACACTTCCCAGGAAAGGACGGTATTTTCACCCAGTTTTATGGTTTTAGGTTGAGCGGTAAAGGACTTAATATCAAGAGATGCCGGGGCGGTTATATTGCCCGTTACAGAAGGATTACCTTCCGGAGGTTTCACCTGTACAGGCGATTCGTCAACAGTACAAGAGGTCCCGACCAGGAGGAATAGCGATATTAAAAATGATACTGTCAACGAAGAATATCGCCGTTCCAACTTAAACAACATATCGAATTAAATTCTGACTATCTTTATTAAAGATACTGATTCAATTATAGCGTCCCTTTGATGTTTTGGGAATAAGCAGGTGTATTTGTAGTTCTTACTTTGAATAAAAAATTGAATCATGCCAAAATAACCTGGCCTTTTTTAAAGATATAAATAGAGCATTTAACGAAAAGATATGCCTCAAGACAAAGAAAAAAAGCCGGTTAACCACAGCAAAGCCAAGGAACATTCCATTTTGCTTGGCCTGTTGCTGGGGATATTCGGGCTGATAACCGGCATAATTGCCGCAGTTATAGCCAATTCGCTGACCCTCGAGTCGGAGATTCTTAAAAATATAGGGCTGGTCACCGCCGTGTTTTTGTCCTACCTGAGCATCAGGAAGGTCAACCGCGGCCGTACAGAGGGGTATAACTATGGGTACGGCAAGCTTGAAAGCGTCTCGGGCCTTATCGTGGCAACGGTACTTGTTATATCGCTGATAATCGTGATCGGGCATACCATCGAGAGGTTTCAACACCCGGTGGAACTGCATGAGGGTGGTGTTGACCTTGCCATCGTGTTCTCGGCTGTAGCTCTGTTAACCAGCGCATGGCTGTGGCGGCACGATTACCACCTGACAAAGGAGGAATATTCACCGGTACTGGAATCGCTCTGGCGCATGTACCGATCTAAAACCGTCGCGTCTATGCTGGTTATAATTTCACTGGCGTTGAGCGCCATATTCAGTGATCAACCCTGGGCAACCTACGTCGACCCGGTCGTCTCCGTTATCATCGGGCTCTTCATCGTCCAGTCCATATACAATATTAGCGCCATGTCTGTCTACGACCTGCTGGACCGTGCCCTGGAAGAGTCTCTCCAGATCGTCATCCTCAGGGAGCTGGCACATTATTTTGACGAATACGAGGCTATTCACGGAATACGTTCAAGGCGGTCAGGAGCCAATGTATATGTTGAGATCTTTCTGGAATTCGACGGCGACAGGAAGATGGCCGAGGTGCAAAAGGTAATTGATGACATCAGGACCGGCCTGGAAAGTAAGATTAACGGCAGCGAGATAATAATCTCACCTGCTACAGCAGACGTAGCATGACGTTTAAGGCGGGTATTATAAAGGAACATTGCGATCAGCAGACGGTGGATAGCAGGCATGGATGACAATACACTGACGATAGAGAGTGCAATCCTGGAGGACATACCCAGAATTGTCGAATTTGTGGTTAACTGGTTGCAGAGGAGGGGATTGGATAAGTATGTTTTTGCACTCGAGACGGCTGTTGATGAAGCAAGTACCAACGTGGTAAAGTACGCTTACGGCGGGAAAGGCGGTTTCTACCAGATTTCCTGTGCGCTATCTGGCGCCGATATAATTGTCACTATCAGGGATCATGGTGATAAATTTGACCCTGGCTCTGTTCCACTGCCGGAAGTGGGCAGCCAGCTTGATGACCGTAAAGTGGGCGGCCTGGGCATATACATGATGAAGAAGATGATGGACCATGTCGACTATAGCTTCATCGATGGGGAAGGCAACCGGCTGGAACTGGTAAAGAAAACCTCCGTTTAAGCCTTCTTTATAAAGGCGGGATTAAGCGATGATGATATCCCGCAGAGCGCGTTTCGGCACATGGTGCACGCCCTCGTTGTCGCGCCAGTATTTCATAACACCGTCCTGCCCCAGCGCGTCAATCACCACCTGCTCTTTGGGTTTGCCGATGGCGATTACCAGCAGTATCTCGTAACGTGGACTGATATCAAGCGCATGTGCAAGGTCATTCCTGCGTATGGTGGCTATCATGCATCCACCCAGGCCTTTCTCAGTAGCTCCCAGCAGGATGCTCTGGGCAGCGATCCCGTGGTCCCACTCCACATGCTTGATGATCTCCGTATCTCCCAGCATGATGATGTAAGCTGAGGGCCTCTCTCCGTCGGCCGGACCGGGCCAGTCCTTGAGGTAGGCCGCCCACCCGATATGAGCGAAGATTACGGCGTTTCTGGCCGGTTCATTGGATAATATGTATTTGAGCGGCTGCAGGTTCATGGCGGAGGCAGATAGCCTTCCCAGGTCGACCAGTTCTTTAAGAGTGTCAAGGGAAACCGGGACATCCTGGTGATAACGGCGGTAGCTGCGGTTTTTGAAAACGAGCTCTTTAATTGCCATCTCTGCTTCATCCTTTACATTACGAAGTTGACGACCGGTGTCGCATGGAGGGACCCCGGGCTAAGAATTCAGGCGTGTTTCAATGCTACGCCTTCAAGCACGTTGGCGACATCTTCACACATGTCCGTGGCACTTTCCATATGTTCGTATATTTCACGCCATTTAATAATATCCGTGATATCGTTTGAATCCTCAAACAATTCCTTCAGCGCAGTCCGGTATATTTTATCTGCCACGTTTTCCAGCCTGTTTATCTCCACGCAGCTGTTGAGGATTTTCTCAAGGTTGGCGTTGTGGTGCCGCAGGCTGGGCATGACATTCTCTACCTCGGTGGTTATCTGGACTATGATATCTGCCAGTTCACGTGCCCTCTTACCGGGTTCCTTGACCTTATAGAGCACCATTGTATCGGCCGTCGCCTGGATGAGGTCGGTGACGTCGTCCAGCGAATGCGCCAGCAAACCGATATCCTCCCTGTCAAAAGGTGTTATGAAGGAACGGTTAAGCTGGAACATAATCTCATGGGTAATAGTGTCACCCTGGTGCTCGATTCTGTCCATGTCTTCCAGCTTCTGGTCGATGCAGTCCCAGCAATATATCAGGTCCTTGAGGGTTTGGGCTGCTATGACCATATTCTTTGAGCTTACTTCAAAGAGGTCGAAGAACTTGTCTCCGCGGGGCATCAGGTTGAACTTAAACATTTTCGACGCAGCGATTATAACACAGGCGTAAAAGTTATTGTTATCGCCCGGAGTTTCCGTGAGAAATCATGGCTTAAAAATGTTGAATCTTCCATTTTTAACGATTTGTACCACGGCGGGATGAACCGGTTCCCTGTCTGCTGTGAAGCTGAAAGAACCCATGGGTGTGGTGAAATTGGATATTCCGGCCAGCGCGTCCCGGATGGCTGCTGGATCGGAGCTGCCGGCGGTGCGTATAGCGTTGGCCAGCAGCCAGGTACCTGTATAGGCCTGGGTGGCAAACTGGTCCGGCTTGATTCCAAAGGCTTTTTGATAAGCCGAGATGAATTCCAGGTTGGTCGGGTTGATGCTGGCAATATTCCATGCCGTGCCTGCCATGACTCCCTCAGCATCGCTGCCAGCCTGCTTGATGACGTCCGTTGAGTTGAACCCGTTGCCGCCAATGATAAGGCCGGTATAGCCCAGGGATCGTGCCTGGACTATTATAGACGCGGCCTCCTTGGCCAGAGCAGAAACGAGTATTGCATCGGGTGCCGTTGCTATGATCCTTTCAAGTTGGGGTTTGAAGTCTGTGTCACCGCGGCTGAATGTTTCATCTGCCATGACCTTCAGCCCGTTCTTTGTTACGGCGTCTTTAAAAGCATGGTATCCCGCCACTGTATAGTCATCGTCCTTGCCCCACAGGTAGGCTATTTTAACTACGCGCAGCTGGCTGGCTGCAGCTTTAATGGTGCCTCCGATGACGGTTGACTCGGGGAGGCTGCAGCGGAATATGTAGTCGCCCATTTGAGTTATACCGGGCACTGTATTGCTTACGGCTATCACCGGGATCCTGCAATTCTGTGCCACCGGGTCGGCTTTAAAAGCCTGTGAAGATAACGTGGGGCCTATGATAGCTGATACATTGTCAACTTCGATTAACCTTGTCATGGCAGCAACTGCCGTATCTGCCCCGGGACCGGCATCAGCAATGACCGCCGTGAGTTGCCTGCCTGCGCCGAGATAGTTGCTTTCGTTCACCTCGCTTACAGCCAGCTCGACTCCTTTCTTCTGAGCTTGCCCGTAGGACGCCGCTATATCGCCGCTCAATCCCAGCAAAGCCCCTATCTTAACCGGTGCCGGCTGGGGTGGTTCTGTTGTTTGCGGCTGCGCAGCAGAACAGGCCGCAAGGATAACCACAACCAGGATAATAGCTGTTCTTAACATGGTGAATGTTATGAGTCGAGGTCGAACGGTTCCTTGCAGTTGCGGCAGCGCCTGGCTCCCCGGAAAGCAGCAGCGCCGCAACGAGGACAGGTGTAACGTTTCTCTTCCTCCATTATCCATTGTTCGGTGCCGAGTTCCCTCCATCTGGGGATGGACCGCAATATGACCTTCTTGCCGACAGGAACCGGGAAATTGTCGATGAACCGGCAGGGGAATTCGTCACACATATGGCATCCCTCTATCTTTTTATCCTGGCAGCACGATTTAATCGGGCAGACCTGACAGTATGCAAAGACACGCCGGGAGAGGCATCCGTCGCATACCAAGTCTTCAGGCTTGGCGCCGTAAACCGGGGCCAGCTTCTCCTTAAATTTTTCATTGTTGTCCCTGGTCGCCAGGTAGATTCCGCAGACCCCGCAATACAGGCCGCACGGCGCCGCCAGTTCCTTATTAACGGTCATGATACCAACCCCCCTGTACTTGATTGTGCCTGATTATACGCTCCGTCAGATGGCTAAAACAAGCGGCCTAAGCACAATTTGTTGATACAGAGGCTCTGTTGTAGAATTGCACGGCAAAAGATCGGCCTGTTCGAACTGAATAAGGAGGTTATTGAAATGAAATCTACCTGGGGATGTGTTCTGGCTGCCGTAGGTGTGATAGTACTCGGAGCTATAATTATCGCAGTTTCCCTGGTCGGTATATATAACAGCCTGGTGACCAAGTCGCAGGCCATAGATGCGCAGTGGTCGCAGGTTGAAACGCAGTATCAAAGGCGTTACGATCTTATCCCCAACCTGGTCAACTCCGTAAAGGGCATGATGCAGCAGGAGCAGACGGTGTTCCTGGCCATCGCAGATGCGCGCACCAGGTACGGGGCGGCCCAGACAGTCAATGATAAGGCTGCTGCAGCCGGCGAGGTTGAAACCGCGCTTGGCCGGCTGCTTGCCGTTATGGAGAATTATCCCGACCTCAAGTCCAGCCAGAACGTTACCCAGTTGATGGACGAGCTGGCGGGGACGGAGAACCGCATCAGTGTGGAGCGCAGGCGATTCAATGACCTGACGCGGGAATATAACACACAGATCAAGACCTTCCCCACCAATATGCTGGCCGGTATGTTCGGGTTCAGTGAAAAGCAGTACTTCCAGTCGGTTACCGGATCTGAAACGGCGCCGAAAGTGGAGTTTTAGTGGTCCGTCTGCTGGTTCTCCTTGTACTTATCTGCCTGGCTATGGGGCTGCTGCCTGCGGGCGTTATGCCGGTATCGGCGCAGGATTTCCCTGCCCTGACCGGTTATGTTAACGACGGCGCAGGTCTGCTGTCGCCGCAGGGTAAAGACGAGCTTGAATCGCAGTTGGCACAACTGGAGAAAGATACCACTGCCCAGGTCTTTGTAGCGACGGTAAAAAGCCTGGAGGGGGACAGCATAGAGGACTATGCCAGCAGGCTTTTCGAGAAGTGGAAGATAGGTCAGAAAGATAAGGACAACGGTGTGCTTTTCCTGGTGGCGCTGGATGATCACAAGATGCGGATAGAGGTTGGTTACGGACTTGAGCCGGTGATCACGGACGGCCGCGCAGGCAGGATACGCGATGACGATGTGATACCGCTGTTTAAAAAGAACGATTACGAAGGGGGCATCAAAGCGGGGATTGCTTCTATCGAGAAGTATATCAGGGACGGCACGCCTCCCGCTCCGCTCGAGGAAAACCCGGTAAAATCGGTGTTCGGCGACTTTACCTTTGCCTTTTTCATACTGTCCATCATCACAATCTACTTATCGGGTTTCATGGCTCGCAGCAAGAACGTCTGGCTGGGTGGGATCTGGGGCGCCATAGCCGGTGCTATTATGGGCCTGACCATCGGGGGTATAGCCGCGCTGGTTGTCACGACCCTGATATTTGCCGGGCTTGGCCTGGGGACTGATTTCCTGCTGTCGCGCAATTATCAGAAGCTCAAGGAAGCCGGAAAAGCGACCGATTGGCATAAGACGGGGGGTGGTTTCTGGGGAGGCTTTGGCGGCGGATCGGGAGGTGGTTTCGGTGGCGGGTTCGGGGGTGGAGGTGGTGGTGGATCCGGAGGAGGGGGCGCCAGCGGCGGCTGGTAGCGCAGGATAATCGGGGGATCTCGTTCAGACCCCGCCCCATATTAAAGCATTGTATATTCGGTTTTAATAGGCGCGCGGCAAACCGAGCTTGAATTGCCCGATGACGTTTTTCTGTATCTCCATGGTCCCGGCGGCACTGAACCACCCCATGTTGACCATGTACAAATTCTGGAAACGCCCGTGCAGCCTTGCCCATTTAGAATCCGGGCTTACCTGGGAATAGGCGGCCAGGATCTCAAGCCCTGTTTTGGCCATGTTGTCTGTCACGATGTTGCAGACCAGCTTGTTCCTGGCAGCCTCGTAGCCAGGCATCTTACCCGTGCTCATTTTCCACATGATCTCAAGTCCGAAGAGGCGCAGTGTTTCGAGCTCCAGGGCCCGCTCGGCAAGCTTATGGCGCACCACGGGGTCAGCAGACATGGGCCTGCCTTTATGATCGTTATCTTTGGTATAGCGGACGAGCAATTCCAGCATGCGGCGTCCTGTTCCCAGGACGTGTGGAGCTAATGAGAGTCGCTCGATTGCCAGGGCGGGGATCAGCATATAGAAGCCTTTATTTTCTTCGCCAACCAGGTTCGACGCAGGCACTCGAACATTGTCGAAGAAGACCTCGTTGAAACTGTGGATACCGGATAGATTGACCAGGGGCCTGGTGGTGATTCCCGTGCTCTTCATATCCACGATGATGATGCTCATGCTTTTGTGGATTTTATTTGAAGTCGGGTCGGTTTTACATGCCAGCCAGCACCAGCGGGCGCGGTGGGCGCAGCTTGTCCACACTTTTTGCCCGTTTATTATATAATCATCACCCGACTTGATGGCAGTGGTCTTGATCTTATTGTAGTCGGAGCCGGAATCAGGTTCGCTGTAAGCGGTGCACCAGATCCCGTCGGGGTCACCCGAGGCTATGAGAGGGAGGTACTTCTTTTTCTGCTCCTCGCTGCCGAATAACATGAGGCTGGGACCGTTAATGCCTGTACCGGAGATGCCCATGCTGGTGCCGGGAATCTCGTGGTAGCCGGCCTCCTCCAGGTAAACAAATTGTTCCCAGTAAGAAGCGCCCGTGCCGCCGTACTGCTCCGGCCAGCCCATGCACAGCCATTTTTTCTGAGCCAGCTTTTTAGATATGGAGAGTGAAAACTCCCAGTCCTCGTCCGCGCTCTCCTCCTCAAGCATGGCCGTGTTGTATGGTTTTCCCGCCACCTCGGCGAGGGCAAATTTTCGTACCTCTTTGCGCAGTTGGTCCGTCTTATCGCCAAGATCGAAATCCATACAACTCCTCCAGTTTGTTATAGCATACCAGGTGCCGGGTTTCCCTAAAAGGCATCATATATTGTAGTATAATTTTTATACTATTGATAGAGGCCGGGAAATCATGTAGAGCGGATCATAAATCGCGGGGAAGCGGGCGAATCCAAAGGAAAGAGAGGAGCATAATAATGTCACAGGAACTGGGTAAAGTGGAGAAACCTGAAGCAAGCAGCTTTAAAGAGAGTAGAAAGATCTTGCAGGTGCCGCTGGTCTATGCAGGTAAGCACTCACCTGCCGACTATCTCGAACTCTATGAAAAATACTGGCAGCAGGTCAACGAGATGGTGGCAAAGCTCGAAGGTAAACTGGGGCGCGTGACCCTGATCTATCATGAGACGGTTAACACGGAGGGGGAAGAGGGCTTGAAGATGTTGGAGGGGCTACATCCCATAAGCCATAGGATGGTAAGCGATCGCTGCAAAGAGTCAGGTTCCCTGAAGTGTATCGAGGTCAGCGAGTTGCTTGAGGAGGTTATGGACTGGGAACGATGCATAATGGTTGGCCTTATCAGCGAAAAAGTGGCCAAGCAAGTATATGAGGCGTATGGCGAGGCCGCCAGGAAACGCTACCAGTTTATCAGTAAGACAATCGACGAGACGCTAAAAGCCGGCGATGTGGCACTGCTTTTCATCCGGGAAGGGCATTTAGTCCAGTTCCCGCAGGATGTGGAAGTCTTCATGGTGGCGCCGCCGGCATTGGACGAGATACACCGCTGGGCGCGTGACCGTGCTGTGAAAAGGGAGAAAGAGCAGGCTTAGATTACGATCCTCAGCACTTCTTAAGCGGTACCTTGCCGGCCTCTCTCGGCTTGAGATAGAGTGCATCGGTAGGACAGACCCACATACAGACACCGCAGCCGATGCAGCGTATCTCGTCACGCACCAGATTGCCGTTTTCTATTTTCAGGGCTTTCATCCAGCAACGGTCGATGCAGGCCTCGCAGGCCGTGCAGTCATTCTCATTCACGTACACAAGGTACCGAGGGTTTACCATCTGGCTGGGGGCGGGAGCGTTTTTAGCGCCCCTCAGGATAAAGCAGTGGCATCCGCAGCAGTTGCATAAAAGGTTTGTGAATTGTCCCGGGCTGTTGACATAATTATGCACCAACCCGGCTTCCTCAGCTTGATCCAGCTTTTTGAGGGCCTCATCCTTGGATAGCCGTTTGGTGAAACCGCGTTCGATCGAGAATAAAGCCGACTCGCCCAAGACCATACAATTATCCATGGGTTCGGAGCTGGGCTTACCCAGCAGGTTGCCCTGGTGCCTGCAGACGCAGGTTCCCGCGGCGATATGCTCGGTATCCAGGATCAGTTGTTTCATCTCCTGGTAGGGGATTACGCAGGCAAGCTGCTGAACTTCCTTCCCCACGTGAACTGTTTTACCAGGGGCTGATTTCTCGATTTTAAACGGTTTGCCGGACATGAATTCGCGCTTGACCGCTTTGGAGTAAGTGCTTAATAGAACAGCCCATCTTTTGCTGCGTTCGTCGACAATCCCCTTCATCAGTTGAAATTCGATCAGGCCGGGCACGAAGGGCAATCCCTCGTAAAGTCTTTTGCCGCCGCTCTCTTTTATATGTATGAGGCCTTTGTCGCCCATGACCTCGAGCCGGGCTGCAACTTTATCAACGTCCTTGGTTCCGAGATTTTTAGCAATCTCTTCCACAGTCGCATACTCTATGGGCATGGCGCAGGCTATTGCGGCCTCCTCCGGGGTAAACAGGAACTCGATTAGGTCGTAGTACTCCTGGCAACTTACCGCAGGCACAGTCGTCCCGCGTGCGTTCAACGCCGCCGCCAGCTTGTCGTAAATAACATCAGCCATCGGTAACTCCTTATATTAGATTAATACTTATGCCCTGAGGGGAATTTTACTGGCTGGCCGTGGCTCCAGGACGAGAGCATCGGTAGGGCAGACCCACATGCAGAGACCGCATCCGATGCAGCGTATCTCATCCCTAAATAGTCGTCCGTCAACCATTTTGAGCGCGTCCATCTGGCACCTGGATATGCAGGCCTCGCAATTGGTGCAGCTTTCTTCATCTATCCTGATCAGGTACCTGGCGTTCACGGCTATGCTGGGCGCGGGAGATTTGCCGACCATGCGGATAATCAGGCACAGGTCCTTATAGCAGTTGCAGAGCAGGTTGGTGAACCTGTCAGGGCTGTTGGCGAATGAATGAATCAGGCCCGCTTCCTCCGCTTCCTCGATGCGCTTGATGGCCTCTTCCGGGGTCAGACGTGTGGTGAATCCCCTCTCTGTGGCGAATTTCGCCGATTCACCCAGTACCATGCAGTTGTTGACCGGCTTGGACGACGGCCTGCCCAGCAGGGCGCCCTGGTGCCTGCAGATGCATGTTCCCACGGAGATGAACTCCGTCCTCATCAGCAATTCCTTGATCTCCTCTAAAGGTACAATCGTGGTCTTGTCGTCGATCTGCCGGTCCACCGGCACCTTGCGGCCAGGCGCTGATGATTCAAGGGGAGGGGGATTATCCAATAACATAGCCCTGATCATGGCTTTCGAGTAATCCTTCAGCAGTGTGGCGATCTTCTTGTGCCTTTCATCGACTATTCCACGCATAAGCTGGAATTCGGTTATACCGGGGACAAAAGGCAGCGCCTCGTACAGCTTCTTCCCGTCCCTCTCCCGGATATGTATCAGCCCCTTGTCAGCCATAACCTCGAGCTGCCCTTCCAGCTTTTTCAGGTCTGAGGCAGGGATATTTTTGGCTATCTCCTCGACATCGCTTAGCTCCAACGGCATGGCTACTGCGATGGCTGCCTCTTCGGGTGTGAAGAGAAACCCCACCAGATCATAAAACTCGTCGCATTTGACGGCGGGGAAGACCATGGAGCGGGCGTTGAGGGCGCCTGCCAGTTTCTCATAAGCCGGATCAACCATCTCTCACCTCATAAAATACTTTTGCACCAAATAATTTGTGTGCAGTATATTTGCATGCAGTCTATCAAGGCGAGGCGGTGCTTGTCAAGCAATGATTTCTGTTGTGTACGGGTTGGCCGCCGGTATCGGGTATTGCCGGACTGTCAAGGTCAAAGGTTGGTGGCCCTGTTAAGACACTGCTTCCAGCGCGCATTAACCCATTGCTGGAGCTCGTCGATCTGTTCCTCGGTTATGGTCTTAAATCTGCCCTGGGACTTGAAATACTCGCGAACGGGTTGCAGGGTACCTCCTTTGCGGGCCAGTGACTCGCTGGCGGAAGTCAGCCTGAAGATGCCGTCCTCGATCTCGTAGAGGACGACGAGGCCGGTCTCGACTGCCATCTCGCCGAACTTAATCGTATCACTGAAGGGGAATATCCACCCCGGCGGGCAGGGTGTGTGAATATGTATGAACCTGGTTCCTTCAATGGTCTTTGCCTTTTTAACTTTCTCGTAAAGGTCCAGCGGGTAGGAGGCCGAACAGGTTGCCACGTAGGGGAGGCCATGCGCTTCCATGATGGCCGTCATGTCTTTCTGGTATTGCTGCTTGCCCAGCACCGGCGTGGTCCCCGATACGGCGCCCAGGGGCGTGGAACCCGAACGCTGGTTGCCCGTATTCATATAACCTTCGTTGTCGTAGCAGATATACATGAAATCATATTGACGCTCTGCTGCGCCGCTCAGTGATTGGATACCGATATCATGCGTGCCGCCGTCCCCGGCAAACGCCAGCACGGTTATCCCTTTCCTGCCCAGCGCCTTGAGCCCGGCCACCAGGCCGGTGGCCGAGGCGCCGGTGGAAGCGAAAGGTGTATTCACACAGGGCACGTTCACAGCGGTTATGGGATACATCCCGTGCAAGACCGTAGCGCAGCTGGCAGGCACCGTGACGATGCACTGCCCCTCGAGCGCCTTCAGCGTATGCCTGTATGCCAGTGAAAGGGCACAGCCGGGGCAGGTGCGGTTGCCCGGTAAGATCCATTCTTTTTCGATCAGGTTAACGGCATTCGCTTTCAATATATTTCTCCGTTAGATTTGGCAGATCCACTCGGGGTAATCCGGGTTGGTCACAGTCTCTTTAAGGGATGAAATTGCCTTTTTTGTTGCTTCGGCAAGCTCGCGGGCCTTAACATCGCGACCACCCAGCCCGACGATGAAGTTCCTGATGGCGGCGTTAATATACGTGCCGTAAAGCGCCGATTTGATCTCTGAACAGGTTGCGCCTTCCGAGCCGTAGCTGATATTTTTATCGAAAACCACGATCAAACGTGATTTGCGCAGGGCCTGTACCACGTCCTGCTTGGGGAAGGGGCGGAATACGCGCAGTCCCAGCACGCCCACCTTGATCCCTTCCTCCCGCAGCATGTCAGCCGCCACGATCGCCTCGGAGGCCAGGCTTCCCATAGCCACAATCGTAATCTCGGCATCCTCGTTGCGCTCTTCCCAAAACATGCTTGCGTAATCGCGCCCGAATATATCATTGAACTCTTTTCCCGCCTGCAGGATTGTTTCCCTGGAGTTCTGCAGCGCTTCCTGCAGCAAATACCTGAGCTCCATGTAGCCGTGGCACAGTTTGCCGTCCACACCCACGCGCGGATTGGCCAGCGTAACCAGGTTGTAGTTCTTGGGATTGGCCGGGTCCAGAGTAGTGTGGGGCTGATAAGGCGGCAGGTAACGGTCCACGTCCACCTGCTCGGGTATGTCGACCGGCATCTCGGTGTGGGATAGGATGTATCCATCGTAACATACCATGACGGGCACATAAACGCTCTCTGCTATGCGATAAGCCTGGATAACCGTGTCCAGGATCTCCTGGTTGTTGCGGCAGTAGATCTGTATCCAACCCGTATCACGCTGTGAAATGGAGTCCTGCTGGTCGTTGAGAACATTCCAGGGCGCCCCGATGGCGCGGTTTACGCAGGCAAGGACGATGGGGAGGCGTGCGCCGGCAGCCCAGTGCAGCATCTCGTGCATATATGCCAGGCCGTGGGAGCTGGTGGCAGTGAAAGTGCGCGCCCCGACTATGGAGGCCGAGGTGCAGACCGCCATGGCGCTGTGCTCACTTTCGACCGCCACATACTCTGCCTTGAGCTGGCCTTCTTCAACGTACTGGGAGAGCTGTTCCGTGAGCGGAGTCTGGGGGGTGATCGGGTAGGCGGCAATAACCTGCACACGGCTCATCTTGGCTGCTATGGCAGCGGCCTGGTTGCCGTCGAGTATGTGCATATTAGATTTTCTCTGTACTGCCATCTTATTTTTAACCCAAGTTTTTCTCTTCAGGGATCATGGTTATAGCCTGCACCGGGCAAACTTCTGCACAGATGCCACAGCCCTTGCAGTATTCCAGGTCTATAGTGGGCGGAATAGACCTGGTCACAACTGCTTCGGGGCAATAGAGCCAGCAGAGAAAGCAGGTCGGCTTGTTCAGTTTTGAAGCCGTGCATCTCTTGTCATCGATAACCGGAAGATGGGTGCGCCATTCCCCGGTGCGGCCTGCTTCACCGATGCCGGGCGATGACTCGTCGCAGATATGATTACAATCTCTGGTGCCCATAATATAAAACCCTATTTGCCCACCTTAGTTATCTCGTATGTCTTGTTTATTGCTGCAAGATTGATGTCCACCGTATTGTGTGAAAAACGTTCCCGTATAACCTTTTCCAGCGTCTGTATATCCACGATTTTAGTCGCTCGCACCAGTGCTCCCAGTATGGCCGTGTTGACGATAACCAGTCCCGCCACTATAAGTTCAAGGTCCTGACATACCTTGGTGGCATCGGCGGTGGCGATGTTGAAATCCCCCTTGAGGCCGAGTTCTCTGGGCGACAGCGGGGAATTTAATATCAGCCAGCCGTTTTTGCCCAGGCCCAGGGTAACATCCGGGTATTTGAGCAGGGTATGGTCGAGCACAACTACTATGGCGGGGTGCTCGACCTGTGATACAACCAGCACAGGTTCGCTGGAGATCCTGGTCGAAGCGCTGACCGGCGCGCCGCGCCTCTCGGCTCCGAAGGACGGCGCGGCAGTAACACCCTTGAAGCCTTTTAAATATGCTGCCTGCGCAATGATCTTGGCAGCTGTGATCGCCCCCTGTCCGCCGCGCCCGTGCCACCTGATTTCGAGCGGTTTATTATCGAGCGAAGATTTCGAAGCCATCAGCGATTTCTCGTCAAGGTTAACAAATACACAACGAAGATATATGTTAAACCCTGCTTAAAGCCCGTGTCAAACGACGTAAATGTGTAAGAGCCATATAATCCGCTCGACACGGCATAGGTGTGCCCTCTTTTCAGTCCCCGGACGGGAAAAACCGGGCGTCTATTTTTTATTTACGTCGGGGATAACGCAAATAAGCTTGACGGTCTGGTCTCCCTTGTTGAATATCCCGTGCATTTCATTGGCAGGGATAAAAATGACATGTCCCGGCTTGAGCGGTATTTCCCCATCCTTATGCCTGACCGCTGCCGCTCCTTCCAGTATAAATATCTCGTGCTCCCAATCGTGCTGATGGAAAGGTGTGTTGCTGCCCGGTTCTATCTCGAAGACACGCATTATGAAGTTCGGGGCGCCTTCCCTGGGACCTGCTACGACGTGCATACGCACGCCGGCTGCGGCCTCAACTGCTTCGACTTCCCGGTAATGATGTACTTTCATGACTACCTCCAGTGTTGATACAATCAATTATAGCTCAAATGCAGCCCGCGCCTTGAGATCATCTTCGTGTGTGATAAGATATTTCCTGTGTCTCTTCCAGCCGGGGCAATATTGACCTACCATATCCCAGAATCTCTTCGAATGGTTCATATGCTTTAGGTGGGCCAGCTCATGTATGATCACGTAATCGACGATCTCCTCCGGCGCCATTAGCAGCTTCCAGTTCAGTGTCAGGTTGCCTGCGGGAGAGCAGCTGCCCCAGCGCGTCCTCTGACCACGGATAAAGATGGTGTTATACCGCAACCCCATCATTTCCTGGAAACAATCGGCCTTTTGTTTGAAGACCGCCGCAGCCTGCCGCCTGTACCAGTTCTCCAGTATTCCGGGTACAGGCCGGTTTCTGCTACCGGTTGAGATCACGAGTTTATCGCCGTGCAGCACAGCCGGGCAAGCTGCGGATTCCCCTGTACTTATCACAAGTTCAATGGGCCTACCCATGAAAACCAGCCGGTCACCCTGTCCGGGCTCCAGGGTGAAAAGCGGCATTTGAACCGGTTTGCTTGTGGACAGGTGTTTAAGTATCCAGCGTGCCTTTTGCCTGAGAATATCATGGACCTGTTGCTGCGTGTACTTCCTGGGGACAATCACGGTCAGGCCTGTTTCGCTGCGGATCTCCAGCCTGATTCCTCTGGTCCGCTGGCTTTGCTTCAGCCTGTAATCTACAGGTGTTCCGTGGAGGTCGACCTTTCCTTCGCCTATAAGCGTGAGGCGGCGGTTACGTTTGATCGAAGCGTTCATTGAAGATTCATAAGCCTCTGTTAAAGCGCTTACACAATTATAATTGATTACAGGGTACGGGTGGGGTAAAATTTGAATTCTGTAGAGGCCTATTTAGCGATTAAGGAGTTATACGGAGATGAAATGTTTGATACTCGCCAGCGGTTTCGGGACTAGGCTCTACCCGTTAACACTAAACCAGGCCAAAGCCCTTTTACCCTATAAAGGCAAACCTATGATCAGCCATATCGTGGACAGGATACCGCCCGGCATCGAGATACTGGTTAATGTGAATATCAAGTTTGAGCAGGATTTCCGGGAATGGAGCAGGAAGCAGCAGCGCGACATAACCATCTGCGTTGAGAACGTGAGCTCAGATGATGAAAAAATGGGCGCCATAGGCTCGCTCAATTACTGGATAAAACAAAAGGACATAAATGAAGACCTGCTGCTTTTCGGCTGCGATAATTATTTTGAGTTCGATCTTGCCAAATTCCTCGCGGCGTATGACGGCCGGCATGTTCTCGTTGCCGTATATGATGTGGGCCATCCCTCCAAAGCTACGCAGTATGGAGTGGTCAGGATCGAAAACAACACGATTATGGAGCTGGAGGAGAAGCCGGCTATGCCTAAAACCAGCCTGATAGCCACAGCCTGCTGGATACTGCCGCCGATAGTGTTTCCTGTTATAAGCGCGTTCTGCGATGCCGCTCAAACCGATAATCTGGGATTCTTTATCAGCCACCTGGTCGGCCGGGACGCGGTACATGCCTATCCATTTACAGAGCAGTGGATCGATATAGGCAACCTGGAGATATATCATGCCACTAAATAAAAAAATCGCCTGTTTCGCCCGGCCGTTCACGCTTGATGTAAAATAGAGGTTATACAGCGCGACGCAGATAATAGTCCGTTAATCAGGGGGGTGCAGCTATGGAAGATGTTGAAAACATGGTGAGGACCACGATCAGCCAGATTGAGAAGGTGCTCAGCAGCAAAACGGTCGTCGGTGAAGCGATTACCGTGGGGGAAACGACGCTTATACCTCTGCTGAGTATGGGCTTTGGTTTCGGCGCTGCCGGAGGGGCGGCGAAAAATGAAGTAAAGCAGAGCGGGGATGGTCTTAAGGGGGGTGCAGGAGGCGCCGGAGGCATGAGGCCTATTGCTATAATCGTGATCGACAAGGAAGGTGTGCGGATAGAGCCCATCAAAAGCAGCGTTGCCGCGGCTATCGAAAAGCTGGGTGAAAAGGTGCCGGGGGTGGTGGAGAAGATCGCTGAAAGGTGGGGTGAACGCAAGAAGGAGCAATGACCCTTGGCCCTGCTCATCTGTGTTCTTTCGGTAGTTGCCTTTATATCTCTTCTGCTGGCGCTCCCGCTGGGGATCTGGTTATCGGCAAGCTTCCATGGCGGCGCTGTGTTTGCTGCGCGGATTAAATACTTTTTCGGGCTTTTTTCCTGGGAATTATCAACAGGGAGCAAGGGGATAGACAGGCGGGTCACAGCGGAGGCTGATGGGAAGAGCGATTATGGAATATCCCGTATTATTGAGGCTGCCCGGGTTAAGGGATTTGGTGACAAAGCCAGGCTGCTGGCTAAAAATGTAGCCCGGCGCGTGAAGGTGCGGGCCGTGCAGTCGGATTTAGAAGTGAGCCTGGGAGACGATTATTACACGGGCATACTAGCAGGGCTGCTGATACCGTTGGTCTTGTATTTGAATCAGAGGTTCACCGGCGCGATCTCGCTTCGTCCGGTCTTTGAAGAGGACCTGTTTCTGGAGGGGGATGTATCCTGTGATCTGCTGGTACGTCCTATACACGTGCTGGCGCCCTGCCTGGCCTTTGCGCTGTCCCCCGAGTTTCGAAAGGCGCGACGGGCAATGGCTGGAGGTCAATGCAAAAGGAGCTAGTCGGCTGCGAGGAGAAGCGAGAGATCATGGGGTTGAAGCTGACTCCCGTGGTGAGATCGACTATCACCTGGGTGGAGCTCGGCGAAACCGTCTCATTTTATGCTTCCAGGCAGCCTGTCTACCTGCTGATTGAGACTCGCATGGGTGTGCGCGTATGGCGGGCGACCGGGGAAGAGATCACTCTCCAGCAGGCATGCTGCGAATGTCCTTCAATCAGGGAAGATCTTGTTGATAGTTACCCTGCTCTTCCGGCGCAGGGATGTTAGCAATGGCCACGGGGGCCTGCCTCCTGTAGCGCGGCTTCCTCCTCAGGTATTTGCGCTGCCCCGTGGTCCACAGGGATGTGAAGAACTTGCTGTCGAGCGCGTGTAAAAAGTCGGCGGAATTTATCAGGTCCCGGGATGCGGCGTTCTCAAAATAAGCCACTTCCACATGCTTGCCCATATTCTTAACGACCTGCACCGCGTAGTTGAAGTCGGAGTCTCCGCTGACCAATACGGCTGTATCGTAGGTGTTATTGGCAGCAAAGTACAACAGGTCGGTAGCGAGCATTACATCTATACCGCGCTCAACCGGAATTCCCTGGGAAAGCTTGGTGGTGCCGAGCCTCAATTCCAGGTAGGGCGTCTTGCGCAGCGTCTCTAAAAACTCCTGCTGCTCGCGGGAACCTTCGGACCGCTGGCTGGACTCCTGCAGAACGTTGTAGTAGTAAGTTCGTATCAGTTGCCTGCTGCCGCAAAGCTTTTTAGTGAATTCTCCAAAGTTGAGATCGAAACGTTTGAAATTATTTTTCAGGGAATGGTAAAGGTTGCTGCCGTCAATGAATATAGCCACCCTTTCGCTCATTTAATACTCCTCTTGATATTACCCCGCCCCTATAGCAATAACGCGGTGAAATATAC
>Ga0268280_1000394_pt1 | contig 38461 bp, 35 predicted proteins | sample saktaG_9_FD_190139 | JGI IMG/M metagenome (GOLD analysis project Ga0268280, IMG submission 190139) | Saline water microbial communities from Sakinaw Lake, British Columbia, Canada - sak_2011_5_24_40m | ecosystem: Environmental > Aquatic > Non-marine Saline and Alkaline > Saline ...
ATCCCGGATCTATTCAAAGAGGGCGACATGACCAATATCAGAGCCATGTTCCAAAGCCTCAATATTCAAAAAGAGAAGCTCATGATGGAATACAGCATAGCCGCAGATCCGTACTATAAGGAAGTGAAGAAGATCCTTGCAAAGAATCTAGCTCTTCTACAGCTCAATAACATCGTATCCAAGGGTATGATGGCAGAAGAGCTTGAAAAGCTCCAGCCCAATGAGATAGATAAGATATTCGAAAAGCTCCGCAAAGCCTCCAATAAGAGCTCTGATGAAGAGTATATACTCCAGCAGGAAGCCAAGTACCGTAAAGCGTACTTAGATCCCAATAAGAAGCTTCTGGAAGATAAGATGAAGCTCATGATGAGAGAATTTACCCAGAAGATATCTAAGATACTGGAGGCTACGAAGAAATAAGGGATTGCTTCGTCGGCCTAAAAGGCCTCCTCGCAATGACGAATAAAAAAATGGGACAGTCCCACTCAACGAGAAATAGCCGTTTTTGGGACAGTCCCTATTTTTTCCCCAAGGCTTTATGACCCCATTTGCTTTCTTGACAAGCGTTTGATACTATTATATAGTTATATCTTCCATGAGATATAAATACAGGAGGTACTTCCTATATTACCTCGGAAGGGTATTCGCTTTCTTAGTATGTCTGCTTCCCATGAGCGTAGGGGTTGGTATAGCGGCGCTATTGGGCAGATGTGCCTATCTGGTACTCCCGAAATACAGGAATTTAACAATAGCGAATTTAGAGACCGCGTTCGGCCATGAAAAGTCGCCCGGCCAGATAAGAAGGATCGCTCGGGAGGTATTCGTAAATCTGGCCAGGAGTGCTTGCGAGGTCATAAATTTTCCCAAGATAAATGAGAAGAATATCGACCGCTTCGTCAGGATAGAGGGCATAGAGCACGTCGATAGGTCGTTCGCCGCGGGCAAAGGCACGATAATATTGGCCGCTCATTTCGGCAACTGGGAGCTCCTGGGAATGGCGTTCCGCGTTAAGGGATATCCCGGAGTGACTATAGGTAGAAAGATATATTTTTATAAGTACGATAATTTTCTGAATAATTTAAGAAAATCTCATGATGTAAATGTTATATATCGCGACGACTCTCCGAGGAAGATGCTTAAGGTCCTGAAAGAGAATCGCATCCTCGGGATAGTCGCAGACCAGGATGTCGATTCGGTGGAAGGCGTCTTTGTAAATTTTTTCGGAAGGCCCGCGTATACGCCCGCCGGTCCGGCGGCGTTGGCGAGGGCAAGCGGCGCCACGATGATACCATGTTTTGTAATAAGGCAGCGAAGAGGGCACGTCCTTAAGATAGAGGAGCCCATAAAGCTTGTTGATACCCAGGATAAGGAAGCCGATCTCGTTACCAACACCCAGAGATGGTCGGATGTCATAGAGTCTTATATCAGAAGATACCCAGAGCAATGGGTATGGATGCATAAAAGATGGAAGACACAGAGATCATGAATAACAATAGAAAGAGATTGCTTCGGCCGCTTCGCGGCCTCACAATGACAGTACTCGCTTTTGTCGTTGCGCTATCATTCTTAGCAATGGGCTGTGGCAGGAAAGAGCCGCCGAAGACGCCTCCCGCCGCGACGAGCGCAGGGCCCGAGAGTCAGGAAGGCGCCAATAAAGGGCAGTCTGACGGCGTTGAGCACAAGATCCTCTCGTTTAACCTTGAAGGCATGACCGAAAAAGGTGAAAAAAAGTGGGAAGTCATAGGCCGCACGGCAAAATCGATATCCGAGAACGAGGTCCGGCTTGGAAACATAGTGGCAAAGACCTACGGTGCCGAAGAGGCGGTTATTACCGCGGACGAAGGGGTCTATGACAAATCAAAAAATAATGTAAGGCTCCAGAAGAACGTGATAGCTACCATAGACAATGCGGGGTCGGCCTTAAAAGATCAGATCGGTTTTTCGCTCTCTCCGGGAGACCCCGCGAAGAAAGATGCCGCGAAAGATGCCGAGTCAAAGTCTAAAGAGAAGAAGAAGATAATAATAACATGCGATGGCGAGGCTGAGTTTGACTATGCCAAGAACCTGGCGTACTTTAAGGAGAATGTGAAGGTCAGGAGCTCCGACGGCGACATAGATGCCGACAAGATCACCGTCAATCTGGATCCCGGCACGAAGAAGATCAATGATATTGTGGCCGAGGGGCATGTGAAGATCACCCAGCGTGATACCGTCGCCTACGGCGACAGTGCAAAATATGATGAAGCGAGCAAGAAGGTCTCTATCAGCGGAAATCCGAAAATAGTTATTGCCCAGGAGGGCGACAGCGTGATAAAGGACGCTTTTACGGGGAGATAATATGCATCTATTAGAGACGACAGGTTTGATGAAGACTTATGGCAAGAGATGTGTAGTCGATTCCGTAGATATCAATGTAAGGAGAGGCGAGATCGTGGGGCTTTTGGGTCCTAACGGAGCCGGGAAGACGACCACCTTTTACATGATAACGGGCTTGATAGCTCCGGACCGCGGAAAGATAGTCTTTGACAGGCAGGATATAACCGGCATGCCTATGCATATGCGCGCGCGTTCAGGCATAGGATATCTCTCCCAGGAGCCGTCGATCTTCAGAAAATTGACCGTCGAGGAGAATATAATGGCGGTTCTCGAGACGCTCGATTTTTCCCCGCGTGAACGTAAGAGAAGATGTGATGAACTGCTGAACGAGCTTAAGACGACGCACCTCAGAAAAAATATGGCGTATACGCTTTCAGGGGGAGAGAAGCGCCGTGTGGAGATCACCAGGGCGCTCGTTACAAATCCGATGTTTATTTTGCTCGATGAACCTTTCAGCGGGATAGACCCCATAGCGGTGGGCGAATGCCAGGAGATAATAAAAGAGCTGCGCGATAAAGGGCTGGGAATACTTCTTACGGATCATAATGTGAGGGAGACCCTGACCATATGCGACCGCTCTTATCTTATGGCCGGAGGGAAGATACTCATATCAGGATCGAAAGAAGACCTTATCTCCGACCCCAAGGCCAGGGAGATATATCTCGGTGAAAAATTTTCCATGTAAACGAAACAGTTTTGTGATATAATTACGGCTTCAAAAAAACGAAAGAATGAACCCCGCCCCTTCTTGTTATAAAGTATCGATTTTGGGGTGGGTAATATAGTTAGAAGTGAACAACGAAATATAATTTGAATTTTTAGAAAGGGAAGGGGCGGGGTGAAGACGAAGGCGAAAGCAGTAGAAGAGTGTTCGACTCTTTTTGAGATAGAAGTCCCTAAAGAGACGGTCGACCAGGCATTTGAAGAAGTATACGCCGAGATGGCCAAGGCAGCCTCTATACCTGGCTTCAGGCCAGGGAAGGCTCCCAAAGAGCTTGTAAAAAAGCGCTACGCGAAAGAAGCGAAGAAAGAGGTGGTAAATCATCTCGTTCCGGACGCCTATCAAAAAGCCGTAGAGGAACACAAGGTAGACCCGATAGGTTATCCCGACATAACTGATCTGATATTCGAAGAAGGCAAAGCAATGTCTTTTAAGGCTAAGATAGATACCAGGCCGAAATTCAAATTGAAAAATTATAAAGGGATACAGGTAGAGAAGAAGGTGACGGTAGTTAAGGACGAAGATATTGATAAGGCTCTGGAGAATCTCCGTCAGTATAGCGCCAAATACGTAGCGGTCGAAAATAGGCCAGCCGCGATGGATGATTATGTGGTCAGCGACCTCGATTGCGTTGTAGACGGAAAACCGGCGCATAAGAAAAGAGAGAATCTTTGGCTCTACATAGACAAGGGCTCGATCATGAGCGGCCTTACCGAAAAGATGATAGGCATGAATAGATCCGAAGAGCGGGATATCGAAGTGGAGCTCTCCAAGGACTATCCCGATAAGAATATTGCCGGCAAGAAGGCCATGTACCACGTAAAGGTCAAAGAGATAAAAGTGAGAAGCCTGCCCAACATAGATGATGAGTTTGCGAAGGATCTCGGGAAAGAGAATCTTTTGGAGTTGAAGAAGGATGTGGCGAAGGAGCTCGAAAGTAAGATGAGATCCGACAATGAAGTAGCGGCGGAGAATCAGCTGCTCGGCAAGATCATAGATGATAATAGCTTTAGCGTGCCCTCCAACCTTGTGAAGAAGCAGATAAATATGATGTCCGAAAATGCCAAAGCGCGTCTGTTGGAAAAAGGTTTTAAGAAGGAAGATCTCGACAAGAAGAACGGCGAGCTGGAGGAGCGTTTTAAGGATGACGCGCTGAAGCAGGTCCGTCTCTTATTTATACTCGACAGAATAGCTCTGGATGAAGGCATTAAAACCGATGAGAAGGACCTCGAAGACGCGTATAAGTCGATATCCGTGCGATCCGGCAAGAGCGAAAAAGAGGTTAAGGATCATTACGAGAAAGAGGGGCTTGTCGATAGCCTTTTGGAAAGAATAAGAGAGGAGAAGACGGTAAGTTTTCTCCTTAAGAGCGCAGAAATAAAAGAGAAGAATTAAAGGGAGGGGGCTGTCATCATGAGTATACTTGTTCCTATGGTAATAGAGACTACCGGTCGAGGCGAGAGGGCGTATGACATCTATTCGAGGCTTCTTAAGGACAGGATCATATTTATAGGCACCGCCATAGATGATATAGTGGCCAATGTTATCATAGCGCAGATACTATTCCTTCAGATGGAGGACCAGGAGAAAGATATATCTATATACGTAAACACGCCGGGCGGATCCGTAACGAGCGGGCTCGCGATCTATGATACCATGCAGTTCATTAAGCCAGATGTAAACACTTACTGTGTGGGTCAAGCCACAAGCATGGGCGCGCTTCTTCTTGCCGCAGGCACTGCCGGAAAACGTTTTGCGCTTCCGCACTCGCGGATCATGATACACCAACCATGGGGCGGAGCACAGGGGGCGGCATCCGATATCAGTATTCAGGCGCAGGAGATATTAAGATTGCGCGCGAGCCTTGAAGCGATATTAGCTAAACACACAAAACAGCCTCTTGAGAAGATAAAGAAGGACTCGGACAGGGATTATTTCATGTCGGCCGAAGAGGCTAAAGCCTACGGGATCGTGGACGAAGTAGTCGAAAATATAACCAAGAAAAAGAAGTAAGACGCAATACGCTATACCCGATACGCAATACTAAGACGAGGAGGTATCAATGAACAAGAAATATCTAATGACTCCGGGGCCGACGCCTGTGCCCGAGGATATAAGGCTTGAAATGGCGAAGCCCATCATCCATCACAGGACGAAGGAATATCAGGCCATATTTAAAGAGGCGACCGAAGGATTGAAGAAGATATTCAAGACGTCGAATGACCTCTTTACATTTACCTCGAGCGGGACCGGTGCAATGGAAGCGTCCATAGTAAATGTCCTTTCAGCAGGAGACAAGATAATAGTCGTGCGCGGCGGAAAGTTCGGAGAGAGATTCGGCGATATAGCCAAGGCGTACGGCGTAGAAGTTGTTCCTATAGATGTGGAATGGGGTACCGGTCCGGATCCGGAGATAATAAGAGACGCGTTAAAGAAGAATCCGGGAGTTAAAGCGGTATATACGACTCTTTGCGAAACATCCACAGCTACAGTCTTTAATATAAAAGCGATCGGAGAGGTCGTGAGGGCGATCGACGCGCTCTTTGTGGTCGATGCGATAAGCGGCCTCGGTGCGGATGAATTTGAAAATGATAAATGGGCAGTTGATATAGCGGTCTGCGGTTCGCAGAAGGGGCTCATGATACCGCCCGGACTGGCATTCTGCTCGGTCAGCGAAAAAGCCTGGAAAGCCGTCGAAACTTCCCGGCTGCCGAAATTCTATTTTAATTTCAAAAAATATAAGAAGGCATGGCTCGATGCGGACACGCCTTTCACATCAGCTATAACTCTTGTAATAGGGTTGAAGAAAGCGATCGAGAGGATCAACGCTCAGGGGATAGATAGCGTTATAGCCGAACACGGTTCACAGGCCCGGGCGTTCCGCGAAGCATGCAAAGCGATCGGTTTGACTGTATTCTCGAAGAGCCCGTCATCCGGAGTCACCGGAGTAAATACTCCCGCCGGAATGAACGCGGATGACCTGATAAAGCTCTTGAAGACTGAGTTCGGGGTCACCTTTGCGCCCGGACAGGAACATCTTAAAGGCAAGATATTCAGATGCGCCCATATGGGCGGTATAGACAGAGAACATACTATAGAGGCTATAAAGGCCCTGGAGATGGCGCTCTCTAAGTCAGGGCATAAATTTACGATAGGCGCAGGCGTAGTGGCGGCGGAAAAGATACTTTAGACGGAGGTACCGTTAAGATGTCATTAAGAGTGCTTATAAGCGATTCACTTTCGAAGGAAGCGGTCGAGATACTTACAAAAGAGCCGGATCTTAAAGTAGATGTAAATACTAAATTGACCCCGGAAGAGCTTAAGAAGGTCATAAAAGATTATGACGCGCTTCTGGTGCGGTCTGCCACAAAGGTCACTAAAGAGATAATAGCGGCGGCCGATAAGCTGAAGATAATAGGACGGGCAGGCGTAGGCCTGGACAATGTCGACATCGATGCGGCATCCAAGAAGGGCATCATAGTCGTAAATACTCCCGGCGGCAATACCATATCGACGGCCGAACATACATTTTCTATGATGCTGGCGCTCTCGCGCAGCATACCCCAGGCGGACCTCTCTATGAAGAAGGGCGAGTGGGAGCGCAAGAAGTTCATGGGGGTTGAGCTATACGGCAAGACTCTCGGCATAGTCGGTTTAGGGAGAATAGGCACCGAGGTGGCGAAGAGAGCTTTAAGTTTTGGGATGAAGGTCATTGCTTACGATCCGTATCTGTCATTCGAAAGAGCCAAGGAGCTCGGCATAGAGTCATCCGATCTCGTCGGTCTATTGAAGCAGGCGGATTATATAACGGTCCACACTCCGCTTACGCAGGATACAAAGCATGTTATCTCCGATAAAGAGTTTGATATTATGAAGAAAGGCGTGAGGCTTGTTAACTGCGCCAGGGGCGGGATCATAGATGAAGCCGCTCTGATCAAGGCTATAGAGTCGGGTAAGGTTGCCGGCGCGGCATTAGATGTTTACGAAGACGAGCCTCCGGCAAAAGATTCCAAGCTTATAAAGAGCGATAAGATGGTGTTGACACCGCATCTGGGAGCATCGACCGAGGAAGCGCAGATGAATGTGGCGGTAGATGTCGCCAATACGGTACGGGACATGCTTCTGGGCAGATGTGTCAGGAATGCGGTCAACATGCCATGCGTTGACCCGGAACTGCTTAAAGTTATGGAGCCGTATTTAAAGCTCTCCGAGAATATAGGCGCCATCGCTACGCAGGTAGTGGAAGGACATATAAAGAAGGTCAAGATAAGATATGTGGGCGATATATTAAAGTACGACCTATCGTCATTCACAGTATCGCTGATCAAGGGTATGCTCAAGCCGATATTGCAGGAGACTGTAAATTTTGTTAATTCCATGGTGATAGCCAAAGAGCGCGGCATAACGGTAGTTGAATCGAAGACTGCCGAAATACAGGACTTTGCCAATCTTATCATCGTGGAAGTCGAGACCGATAAGGCGAAGAGCCTTGTGGCGGGGACATTATTTACCAAGTCCGAACCGAGAATAGTTAAGATCAATGAATTCTGGGTAGATTGCGTGCCCCAGGGTAACATGCTGCTCGTATTCAACAGGGATGTGCCGGGCCTGATAGGAGAGATAGGGACGATATTCGGAAAGAATAATATAAATATCGCCAGCGTATCTTTCGGCAGGGATGCTAAGGGCGGCAACGCGGTCAGCGTATGGAACGTCGACAGCGATGTCTCGAAGAAGGTCCTGGAAGATATAAAGAATGCCAAGAATGTACAGGAAGTTAAGCTGGCAAAGTTATAAGAGGAGAAGATATGGCTAAAAAACAGAATAAGATCTATATACTCGATGTAACTAATAGAGACGGCGTGCAGACATCGAGGCTCGGATTAGCAAAGCTGCAGAAGACCATGATAAACATCTATCTTAATGAGATGGGCGTCGCTCAGTCTGAATTTGGTTTTCCCGTGACGCGCCACGAGACCAATTATATAAACGCCAATCTTGAGCTTGTTAAGATGGGCGTATTGAAGCCTATCCTTCTATGCGGATGGATACGCGCGATCAAGGGCGATGTTGAGAAGGCGCACAAGATGACCAGGGTGGACAGCTTGAACCTCTCTATATCGACCTCCGAGCAGATGATAAGCGGGAAATTTCAGGGAAAATATACGAAAGAAGATGTCATAAGAGAGATGATCGAAGCTGTTCATACGGCTCAAAAGTTTAATATGAAGCACATTGTAGTCAATGCGGAAGATGCGTCGAGAACGAATATCGATTATCTGATAAAGTTCGCCAGGGCGGCAAAGAAGGCCGGGGCGCAGAGAATTAGGTATTGTGACACTTTGGGATATGACGATCCGTTCACAATATATGACAGGATAAAACTACTCGCTTCCGAGATAAAATTACCGATAGAGCTCCATTGCCATAATGACCTGGGCATGGTGGTGGCCTGCTCCGTCGCGGGAGCCAAAGCGGCTATCGACGCAGGCGTAGATGCCTACATAAATACGACGGTCAACGGCATGGGTGAGAGAGCCGGCAACGCGGACCTTGTGAGCGTCATACTTGCAATAAAATATTCAAGCGGCTTCAAGGATGGAAAATATATATTGGATGAGCGCGTTAAGCTATCATGCGCATGGAAGATAGCCAAGTACGCATCATATGCCTTCGGAGTGCCGATACCGATAAATCAGCCTGCCGTAGGCGCCAACGCTTTTGCCCATGAATCCGGGATACATGCCGATGGCGCTTTAAAGGACAGAAGGAACTACGAGCTCTATGATTTCGAAGAGCTCGGCAGAGGCGAGCCTGAAATAATCGAAACCGGCAGGCAGATCACAGCAGGCGAGTACAGCGGCATAAAGGGCTTCAGGAACGTTTATGATAAGATCGAGATAAAGTTCAAGGACGAGGCAGAGGCTACAAAGATATTGGAGCTTGTCCGTTACGCGAACGTCCACACTCAGCGGCCCCTCACGGAAGACGAGTTGAAGTTCATTGCAAAGTACCCTGAGATAGCGCGTCAGATATTCACAATGACGCCATAATCTATCGCAGGGGATCTCAAAGGAAAATATCATGTCAAATACAGTTATAGTTGGAGCCCAGTGGGGCGATGAGGGTAAGGGTAAGGTCATAGACATCTATGCCCAGAAAGCCGATATCGTAGTAAGGTATCAGGGTGGTAATAATGCGGGGCACACCGTAGTAATAGACAAGGATTCGTTCGTCCTTCATCTGATACCCTCCGGGATACTGCACAAGGGCAAGCTCTGCGTGATAGGCAACGGCGTTGTGGTAGATCCGAAAGCGCTGCTCGAAGAGATAAACATTCTTGAGTCAAAAGGTATAAAGATAGGCAAGAGGCTTCTCATAAGCCGCGATGCGCACGTGATATTTCCTTATCACAGGAGGCTGGATGAACTTAGAGAATCGAGAAAGAAGAAGAAGATCGGCACCACTAAGAGAGGTATAGGCCCATGCTATGCCGATAAGGTAGCGAGACTTGGCATAAGATTTGTGGACCTGTTGAACGATAAGGTCTTTAAGGATAAGTTAAATGAGAACCTGGAGGAGAAGAATCCTATATTCTCCAAGATATATAATGTCGAGGGCTATTCCTTCGATGAATTGTACAAAGAATATTCCGGATATGCCGAAAAAATAAAGAAATATGTCTGTAACACGACGGTCTTTTTAAATGACGCGGTCGGTAAGAAAAAGAGAGTGCTCTTTGAAGGCGCTCAAGGGACTCTTCTCGATGTCGATCACGGCACCTATCCTTTCGTCACATCGAGTAACTCCACGTCGGGCGGCGCATCGACCGGTACAGGGGTCGGCCCGAATAAGATAGATAAGGTTATAGGGGTCGTTAAGGCTTACACTACGAGGGTCGGAGAAGGGCCATTCCCGACTGAGTTCTCGGATGATCTCATGGAGAGGATACGCACAAAAGGGAAAGAGTTTGGCGCCACCACTGGAAGGCCGCGACGATGCGGCTGGTTCGACAGTATTGTCGTAAAGCATTCCGTCATGGTGAACGGGATAGATGAGATAGTGGTGACTAAGCTCGATGTACTGGATGACCTCGACAGTCTGAAGATATGCACAGCGTATAAGTACGATGGACGCATATATAAGGACTTTCCTTCCGACATAGAGGTCTTGAATAATTGCGAGCCGCTGTACGAAGAGCTTTCCGGATGGAAGAAGGATACCACCGGCATCACGAAGTACTCCAGGCTTCCAAAGAACGCAAAAAACTATTTGGGGAGAATAGAGAAACTTTTGGGCGCTAAGATAGTGCTTATCTCGGTAGGTTCCGAGAGAAAACAGACTTTTTCAAACGAGTAAAAGAAAGGATCGGCGTAGAGATGTCTTTTGACCTTTTAAGTTTAGCACCCATGGGTTCCATATTAGCTCTTGCATTTGCGGCTTATCTTGCTATTAGAGTCTTGAGGCATGATGAGGGGACCCCCCAGATGAGGAATGTAGCTGAGGCCGTTAGGGAGGGTGCACGCGCCTATTTGAAGAGACAGTATTCCGGTGTAGCGATATTCTTCGGCGTAATGTTCGTAGTCCTTCTCTTCTTAGCCTCAAAAAATTATCTTTCATACTTTGTTCCGTTCGCATTTCTTACAGGAGGCTTCTTCTCCGGGCTATCCGGATATATAGGTATGACTATAGCTACCAAGGCCAGCGCAAGGACGACGAATGCCGCTAGAAATAGCCTGAACTCCGCGCTTGGAGTTGCGTTCTCTTCCGGTGCGGTCATGGGCCTCGTAGTTGTCGGCCTCGGACTTTTAGATCTATCGGTATGGTATTATCTTTTGAATTGGTACTACTCCTGTCACGCGATCCCGGCTGGAATGGACAAGCTGGGCATAATAACATCCACTATGCTATGTTTCGGAATGGGCGCCAGCTCTCAAGCCCTATTCGCCAGGGTAGGCGGCGGAATATTCACTAAAGCCGCCGATGTAGGCGCGGATCTTGTAGGAAAGATCGAGGCGGGTATCCCCGAAGATGACCCTCGTAATCCGGCAGTTATAGCCGATAACGTCGGCGATAACGTCGGCGATGTCGCGGGGATGGGCGCGGATCTTTATGAATCATATGTAGGGTCTATAGTGGCGACTATGGCGCTCGGTGTTGCGGCGTTCGGAGCCATAGGGATGAGCCTGCAATCGATAACGATACCGATGGTCATGGCCGCGGTAGGCGTCTTAGCTTCTGTCGTCGGGACATTCTTTGTAAAGACCGAAGAGAAGGCCGAGCAGGGAGCGCTGCTTGCCGCGTTAAGGCGCGGCGTCTATTCAAGCTCCATAATAGTTGCTATAGCTTCTTTCTTTGTAGTTAAAGTCAGCCTCGGCATGCAGTATATAGGTGTATACTACTCTGTTCTCGCGGGGCTTTTAGCCGGAGTAGCGATAGGTTTTTTCACGGAGTTCTTTACGTCAAGCAAGTATAGCCCCACAAGGAAGATAGCAGATGCTTCCCTTACTGGTCCAGCCACCGTTATAATAAGCGGTATTTCCGTGGGCATGATCTCTACGGCTTTACCGGTAATCGTCGTATGCATAGCCATAATGGCGAGTTACTATCTTTCCGGCGGCGCAACTAATCCCAATATGGGCCTTTACGGCGTGGGTATAGCGGCGGTAGGTATGTTATCCACTTTGGGTATTACGCTGGCAACGGACGCTTACGGGCCGGTTGCCGATAATGCAGGCGGCAACGCGCAGATGACCAATCAGCTCAAAGAGGTAAGGGAGAGAACGGATGCTCTCGACGCTCTGGGCAATACCACTGCCGCTACAGGCAAAGGCTTTGCGATAGGCTCGGCGGCACTGACGGCGCTGGCCTTGATAGCCGCATATCACGATCAGATAGTCATTCTCGGCGGTAAGATGGATCTGTCACTGATGAATCCCCAGGTCTTGATAGGACTATTTATCGGAGGTATGCTGCCATTCGCTTTCTGCGCGCTTACCATGAGCGCGGTCGGCAGGGCGGCCGGAGCTGTCGTGGTCGAAGTAAGGCGCCAGTTTAAAGAGATAGCCGGATTGATGGAGGGCAAGGCCAAGGCAGATTACGCCCGCTGCGTGAATATCGTAACTAAGGCCGCTCAAAAAGAGATGATATTGCCGTCGCTGCTTGCAATAACAGCGCCTATTTTAGTAGGAATATTGTGCGGTATAAATAGCGTGGCAGGAATGCTGATGGGTGCCACCGTTACCGGATTCGTTCTGGCTGTGATGATGGCGAACGCAGGCGGCGCATGGGATAACGCGAAAAAATATATAGAGGAAGGCCATCACGGCGGCAAAGGGTCTCTGGCGCATAAGGCAGTAGTGGTCGGAGATACTGTAGGGGATCCGTTCAAAGATACTTCAGGCCCGAGCCTGAATATTCTGATAAAGCTGATGTCGATGGTATCCATCGTATTTGCGGCATTCATAATTCACAACACATTTTTAAAATAGGTTGTGACAGACAAAAATACGCCGAGACATGTCGCCGTAATAATGGATGGCAATGGTAGGTGGGCCAGCCAGAGGAATCTACCCCGTATAGCCGGACATAAGGCCGGGGTCAAGTCCGTCCAGGAAATTATCGATGGAGCTAAAGAGTCAGGAGTAAAGATCCTGACTCTTTATACTTTCTCGACAGAGAATTGGAAGCGTCCAAAATACGAGGTGGCCGCACTCTTTAAATTGCTCGAAAACTACATCGACTCTCAGGCCGATAATTTAGCCAAGAATAATATAAAATTATCAATAATAGGAAGGTCTGAAGGGCTTCCGGAGAGCGTCCGAAACAAGATTAAAGTTGTAATGGAGAGGACCAGAGATAATACGGCTCTTACGTTGAATCTCGCCCTGAATTACGGCGCCAGAACCGAGATCGTAGATGCTGTTCGCGCCATTGTGAATGATTGCGCTTCGAAGAGAATAACGCCCGGAGATATAGATGAAAAAAGCTTCTCGGGGTATCTCTATACAAAAGATCTGCCCGACCCGGACCTTATGATAAGGACTTCCGGTGAGATGCGCCTGTCGAATTTCCTGCTTTGGCAGCTCTCATATTCAGAATTATATATATCCAAAAAATTGTGGCCGGATTTCAAAAAGATAGATTTTCTTAAAGCTATAAAAGAGTATCAATCGAGGCAGAGGCGATATGGCGGATAAAAGCTCACTTAATAAGAGGCTCATAAGCTCATCTCTTATATTAACCCTTGTGGCGGTGGTAATTTTCTACTCTCCGAACTGGTTATTCTCGCTCTTGGCATCCGCTATGATCGGCTGCGCCCTATGGGAATTTTTCGATCTGGCCCAGAAGAAGGGCATATTCGTATATAAATATTTTGGGATACTGATAGGCATGCTTATCCCCGTGATCCTCTACTTTCAGTCGGGGGTGGAAGGATATTTTGCGGTAGAGCCGCTCTTTATTGTGATCGCGTGCCTCTTTACATTTGTGCTTCTATTCATCCGCCGCGAAAACTCACAGGCTCTCTCCAGCATCTCCGTCACGATGTTTGGCCTATTGTATATAGCGTGGTTCTTCTCATTCTTTATAAAATTGAAATTCCTGCCTCAAGGGTCGCTGCTGGTAGTCTTCCTGATATTAGTCACAAAGATGGGAGATGTCGGAGCATATTTCGTAGGAAGGTCGATCGGAAGACATAGCCTCATCCCCAGGATCAGCCCGAACAAGACCGTTGAGGGAACGATAGGCGGACTCATCGCGAGCGTGGCGACCGCTCTTATGAGCAGGTTATATCTGCCCAATTACTCATTTTGGCATCTGTTAACGCTCGGGATCCTTCTGGGCATGCTCGCTCAGGTAGGTGACCTTGCCGAATCTTTAATAAAGAGAGATTGCAATGTTAAAGATGCCGGAGACAATATCTCGGGATTCGGCGGGATGCTCGACGTTATCGACAGCCTGCTATTTACGACGCCGATATGCTATTTTTACATTAAGGTGCTAATTAAATGATCAGGACGAGAATAGCGCTCCTCGGCTCCACGGGCTCCATCGGAGTTAACGCGCTTAACGTTATATCCGCTCTCAGCGATAGATTTGAAATAACCGCGCTCTCAGCCGATTCAAATATAAAAGCACTGTCGGATCAGAGCCGGAAATTCTGTCCGAAGGTTTTGTGCGCCGGAGATGCGGCTCTGGCCGGAAAGCTTAAAGCTCTGATCCCTTCCGGAGTAAAGATACTTTACGGAGCGGATGGTCTCGAGGAGATGGTCTCGCGCAGCGACGTCGATATGGTCATATTCGCTATAAGCGGAAGCTCCTGCGTCGCTGCCTTGATGCGCGCCATAAAGAACAAAAAGAGAATAGCCCTTGCCAATAAAGAGTCTCTGGTGAGCGCCGGATCGATAGTGATGCCTTTGGCAAAGAAGAATAATGTTTCCATCATACCTATCGACAGCGAGCACAGCGCGATATTCCAGTGTCTGGAAGGGAAGAGGCCTTTCTTGAAAAAGATATATCTCACCGCGACCGGCGGCCCGCTCCTCGATATTCCGAAAAGCAGATTTGACAAATGTTCGCGCAAGTTTATCCTGAACCATCCCAGGTGGAAGATGGGCAGTAAGATATCTGTAGACTCAGCGACTATGATGAACAAGGGTTTAGAGGTGATCGAGGCGAAATGGCTCTTTGATGTCCAAGAGGACGGGATCGACGTCCTGGTACACCCGGAAGCGGCTGTGCATTCCATGATAGAGCTTATCGACGGGAACGTATTCGCTCAAATAAGCCTGCCCGATATGCGCATCCCTATCCAATACGCCATTACGTATCCCGCGCGCTTCAAAACGGAAGTGGGATTTTTTGATTTTTCAAAGATAAAGAATCTATCATTTAGGAGTCCGGATCTAAATAAATTCCCATGTTTAAGATTGGCGCGCGAGGCCCTGAAGAAGGGCGGAACGCATCCGGCAGTACTCAATGCTGCCGACGAAGAGGCGGTGAGTAGTTATCTGAAGGGCAGGGTGAAGTTCTCCCGCATACCCGCTGTGATAGAAAAAGTATTGGAGCGTCATAAGAGATCGATAAAAGAGCCCACGATAGGCGACATAATGGGAGCCGAGTCCTGGGCGAGAGAGGAGACCGTGAAGCTGTGCCGTTAATATATTTTTTGATAGTATTGAGTGTTCTTGTGCTGGTCCATGAGTTTGGACATTTTATTGCGGCGAAGCGCCTCGGGGTCAGGGTGGAGAAGTTCTCTTTTGGTTTCGGACCAAAGTTATTTTCTGTAAAGAAAGGCGATACCGAATACCTTATATCGGCTATACCGCTCGGCGGCTATATCAAGATGGCCGGTGACGAGCCCGGCGAAAGCCTTACCGGGAAAAGTTTCGAATTCCTGTCGAGATCTATATGGGATCGTTTTCAGGTCATCTTTGCAGGACCTCTACTTAACTACATATTGGCATTTTTGATATTTTCCATAATATTCATGTTCGGAAGCCCGACCCTTACCACGGAGGTGGGCTCTCTCTTAAAGGACTATCCTGCAGAAAAGTCCGGCCTGGTAGTCGGCGATAAGGTCATTAAGGCGGACGGTAAGGACGTTAAATATTGGGAAGATATGACCGAGATAATCCGTAAACATCTCGAAGGCCCTATAATGCTTACAATAGAAAAGAACGGCAAAGTATCCGATATTAAAATAGAGCCCGTCATCAGAGAGGTTAAAGACATATTCGGCAAGAAGACTAAGATCGCCCTTTTGGGCATAGCCCCTTCTCAAAAAATAGAGAATGTGCGATACGGCCTCCTCGAATCTTTCTCGAAGGGGTTTAGGAAAGTCATCGACCTTACCGCGATAACGTACAAGGCCATATGGTCTATTATCACCGGCAGCCTTTCGGTGAAAGAGTCGATGACAGGTCCGATAGGCATATTTATGATAACAGGCAAGGCCGCCGAAATGGGCCTTATATACCTCTTTCATCTTATGGCTATATTGAGCGCTTCACTCGCCATATTTAATCTATTGCCGCTACCCGTGCTCGACGGAGGCCATATACTCTTCCTCTTTATAGAGAAGTTAAGAGGCAAGCCTCTATCGGTTAAAGTTCAGGAACATATAGCGAATATAGGAGTTGGCCTGCTGATACTGCTGACCGTATTCATATTCTATAATGATATAGTGAAGTTCGGCATATTTAATCATATAGACAAGTTCTTCAGGAGATAAATGATCAATAGAAGAAAGACAAGACTTGTTAAGGTTGGCGGTGTCAAAGTGGGCGGCGGCGCGCCTGTGTCGATACAATCGATGACAAAGGTAGAGACGTCGGATGTAAGCGCGGTAGTCTCTCAGATAAAACGTCTGAAGAACGCCGGTTGCGATATCATCAGGGTCGCCGTTAAGACGGTTAAAGACGCCCAGGCTGTCAGGGTCATTAAAAGAAAGATAGATATGCCGATAGTCTGCGATATCCATTTCGATCACAGATTGGCATTAAAGTGCATCGAGAGCGGCGCCGACAAGATCCGTCTGAATCCCGGGAATATCAGAAAAGCCGGCGATATAGGAGAGGTGGTAAGGGCCGCCAAACGCGCGAAGATACCAATAAGAATAGGAGTGAATTCAGGATCGACTTCGGAAGATTTTGTAAAGAGCGCTATCAGGTATGTCAAAATCTTTGAAGAGTTGGATTTTCGTGATATAATAATATCTCTGAAAGCTTCCGATGTTACGAAGACGGTGGAAGCCTATAGAGAGATATCCAAGCTTTGCGATTATCCTCTGCATCTTGGAGTTACGGCATCGGGGCCTTACGATCTTGGTATCGTAAAATCGTCTATAGGTATAGGCGCGCTGCTCCTTGACGGGATAGGCGATACTATAAGAGTATCGTTAACAGCCGATCCGGTCGAAGAGGTTATCGGGGCTAAAAGGATATTGAGCTCTTTAAACTTAAGAAATTTCGGACCCGAGATATTATCCTGTCCGACATGCGGCCGCTGCCAGGTCGATCTTGTAAAACTTGTTAACGATCTCGAGCGCGCAATACGCAATACGCAATACGCACGACGAAAAGATCCGCTCACCATAGCGATGATGGGCTGTGAAGTCAACGGCCCGGGCGAAGCGAAAGAGGCGGACATCGGCATAGCGTTCGGTAAGGGCAGCGGGATATTATTCAAAAAAGGAAGGGTCGTTAAAAAAGTATCGATAAAAAATGCTGTCGGAGAATTGATCAAAAATCTCTAACGCAATACTCGATACTCTATACGCAATACTAATATATGAGATGGACCGAGAGTTTAATACCCACGCTTAAAGAAGATCCGCAGGACGCGGAAGTTATAAGCCATAAGCTCATGGTCAGAGCCGCGCTTGTCAGGAAGCTATTCTCCGGAGCCTATTCGTATCTTCCTTTAGGCCTTAAGGTACTTCAGAAGGTAAGCAATATAATACGCGAAGAGATGAACTCTAAGGGCGCCCAGGAAGTATTGTTGCCCGCCATGCATCCTGCCGAGCTATGGAAAAAGACCGGACGCTATGAACTGCTCGGTGCTGTATTGATAAAGTTTAAGGACAGGCATAATAAGGAGCTTGTCTTGGGACCCACTCATGAGGAGATCATAACGGATCTTGTCGCCAACAACATAAAGTCGTATAAAGACCTTCCTTTAATACTCTATCAGATCCAAACGAAATTCCGCGATGAGCCCAGGCCGAGATTCGGAGTGATGCGCACATCGGAATTCATAATGAAAGACGCATACAGCTTTGATCGTGATGTCGAGGGTATGGAGGCCAGCTATAAGAAGATGTATGAAGCGTACTGCAGAATATTTGAGCGTTGCGGCTTGCCTTATATACCGGTAGAAGCCGACCCCGGCATGATGGGTGGCAATGTATCGCATGAATTCATGGTGCCGTCCGAGGCGGGGGAGGACGTTATAGTCGTCTGCCAGAAATGCAAATACGCCGCAAGTACACAGGTGGCGGCGTGTAAAGTTTCCGGATCAGGTTCTAAAGGGACTGCGAAGAGCCTGCCGATAGCCGAAGTCGAGACGCCTGATATTAAGACGATAGAGAAGGTCTCCGAATTTCTTAAAGTGGAACCAATAAAATTGGTGAAGACGCTTCTCTATAAGGCCGATGACAAAGTTGTGGCTCTTCTTTTGAGAGGCGATCACGAAGCCAATGAAACTAAGCTGAAGAATTATCTGAAATGTTCTCTTTTGGAGCTTGCCGACGAGAAGACCGTAGAGGCCATGACGGGGGCTCCGGTTGGATTTTCAGGCCCTGTATCGCTTAATAGAGTAAGAATAGTGGCCGATAACAGCGTCAAGGATATGGTGAATTTCGTTACGGGCGCGAACAAGAAGGATGCGCATCTGATCAATGTGAATGCGGGAAGGGACTTTGAGGCGAGAGAGTTCGCAGATCTAAGAATGATCACTAAGGACGATAAGTGCCCTTCTTGCGGGAAAGATATAGATATTAAGCGCGCTATAGAGGTAGGGCACACTTTCAAGCTCGGAACAAAATATTCTGAAGTTCTTGGGGCGAATATCCTGGCTGCTGACGGAAAGACCGTCCCGGCCATTATGGGCTGTTACGGCATTGGCGTCACTAGAATAATACCCACGTTGATAGAGACGAGTAACGATAAAGACGGCATAATATGGCCCATCTCGATCGCGCCATATCAGATCATGATCGTCGCTCTGAATATCTCAGGCAAAAATGTTAAAGATATATCCGAGGGTCTTTATAAGGACCTTACGAAAGCCCGATATGAAGTCTTATTTGATGACCGTGATATTTCCGCGGGAATAAAATTTAAAGATGCAGACCTTGTCGGGATACCTATCCAGATAATCGTAGGGGAGAAGAATGCCAAAAAAGATATAGTTGAGATCAAGAATAGAAGAGACAAGAGTGTAGCCGAAATTAAACCCAAGGACGTAGTGGCCCATCTGAAGCAGCTCATCTAACTAAGTAATTAAATACCTAACCTCTATAAATCGCACGCAGTTAACTAATAAAAAAGCGAGTTATTGTCTATTGTATTTTAAAGAAGAGCAAGTATACTTAGTATTAAGGATAGACTTTCTTAATCGATATATAAAGTGAGATTTAGACGCTAGAGTTCCGAGAGAGGGCGCTTGGCTCTGGGTGGTACATATCCACCCAGGCCTCGACCGGAATACCCCACCAGTAAACATTTCCTTTGATTTTTTCCATTCTTGTGTTACAATCATCCCATGAAAGCTTCAGAATTAAAAAAAGGTATGATAATAAGCGATTCGGGTCAGCTATATGTCGTCACGGATGTGGAGCATAGGACGCCGGGTAATCTAAGAGCTATGTATCAGACTACTCTAAAGAACATCGTTGACGGAAGGATAGCGAACCGGCGTTACAGCGCCGCGGAGAATGTCGATAGGGTAGATCTGGATGCCAAGAAGGGCCAGTATCTATTTCATGACCACGCCGGGTTCCATTTTATGGATATGGAGACCTATGATACCATAGTGCTTGACGATAAGATATTAGCCGGGGTTAAGGACTATCTCAAAGAGAATACAGAGATAAATCTTATGTATCATGATCATAAACCCATCACTGCGGAGCTTCCGACAAGCGTTGATCTTAAGATCGTAGAATCGGCCCCCGGTACCCGCGGCGATACTTCAGGTAAAGCTATGAAACCGGCGACATTGGAGACGGGCTTAGTCGTAAATGTGCCGCTCTTCATAAAGGAAGGCGAGATAATAAAGGTCGATACAAGGACCGGGCAATACCTAAGCAGGGCGTGATATTTTCTCTTGACATAAAAGGGCCTTTATAGTACCATAATAGCACACAAATTTAAAACTTCCTTTTGAAAGAGGGAAGTAAGTGGGTTTAGCTTTTGATAAACCCATTTTTTTTTCTATAAAGCTATCTTTCGGTATATACAATAATAATTATGGAAATAATCGATAGAGTAAAAGAGATCGCGGAAGTCTACCTGAAAGAGCATGGTATAGAGCTCATAGAGGTAGTCTTTAGGCGCGAAAATAATGGCCTTGTATTGCGGATAGTCGCCGATACGGCAGATGGAATAACGGTAAGCGGATGCACAGGGCTCAACAAATTTTTAAGTGAAGTGCTTGATAGAGAGGATGTTATACAGGACCGCTATACGCTGGAGGTCTCTTCGCCCGGGCTGGATAGGCCCATAAGTACGGATAGGGATTTTGAACGATCGATGGGCAAGGAGCTTGAGCTTACTACGTTCGAAGCTATTGATGGCAGAAAGACGCATGAAGGTCTATTAGTAGGTATTGATAAGGATAATATTGTGATAGAGCGCCAAGGTATAAGCACGGTGATGCCTCGGAGTAAGATAGCCCTGGCAAGGCTTAAAATAGATTTCTAGATAGAGGGGTGCGGGATGAACGAAGAATTGCTTACAATATTGGATCAGATGGAGCGCGAAAAAGGCATAGACAAGGAGCTCTTATTCAAGGCTATAGAGTCTGCCCTTGCAAGCGCCGCTAAGAAGATAGTCCAAAATAAGGAAGCCCAGATTGTCGCGGTTATCGACAGGTCAACCGGCCAGATAACCATAATGAGCGAGGGTCAACCTGTGAAATCGGCCGAGTTCGGCAGGATCGCCGCTCAGACCGCTAAGCAGGTTATAGTGCAGAAGATAAGAGAGGCGGAGCGCGACATAGTTTTGGAAGACTACATCAAGCGTACCGGCACCATAGTTAATGGCTCTGTCCACAGGTTCGAAAAAGGTGATATAGTGCTCGATCTGGGCAAGACCGAAGCTATTCTGCCGAGGTCCCAGCAGTGCCAGGGGGAGCGGTATAAGCAGGGCGATAGGGTCAGGGCTTATATCCTGGAAGTGAATAAGACTTCGCACGGGCCTCAGGTAGTGCTTACAAGATCCGATGTGGCGTTCGTAAAAAAATTATTCGAGATAGAGGTTCCGGAGATAATGGATGGCATAGTAGAGATAAAGGCTATCGCAAGAGAGCCGGGCGAAAGGACCAAGCTGGCAGTATGGTCTAAGGATGAAAAGGTGGACGCCGTGGGCGCATGCGTGGGCATGAGAGGTTCGCGGGTTAAAGATATAGTCAATGAGCTTAAGGGTGAGCGTGTAGATATAGTGAGATGGAGCGATGATCTTAAAGAGTACGTGAAGGCCGCGCTCAGCCCTGCAGAGCCGCTCGAGGTCACGATAGATAAGACGAACAAGCGTATTGCGGTGACGGTTGCTGATGACCAGCTCTCGATAGGTATAGGAAAGCATGGTCAGAATGTAAGGCTTGCGTCAAGGCTTGTTGGTTGGGAGATCGATATCAGAGGTAAAGAAGAGAAAGCTAAAAAAGCGGCTGAGGCATTGCTGGCAGGAAAGCCTGTAGAAAAAGAAGAGGCCGCTCTTCCGGAAGCTATCGTAGCGAAGACTAAAAAAGCCAAAACGTCAAAGACTAAAGTCCAAAAGAAAGATTTCAGTCTAACCGATGTAAAAGGAATAGGTCAGAAGATCGCCAAGATACTGGCCGCTGCCGGATATGATACGCCCGAAAAGATAAAAGCCCTGGCGGTAAAAGACCTGGTAAAGCTTGAAGGGATCGGTGAGAAGACCGCCGAAAAGATCGTGAAGGCGGGTAAGGATATATGATAAAAAAATCGAAAGATAAGAAAGAAATAAAAAAGAAGGCTCCTGCAAAAAAAGTTGCGGCAAAGTCTAAGTCATCGAAGAAAACAGTCACGTCAAAAACTGCTAAAATAAAAAAGAAGCAATCTAAAAAAGAGATTGCTTCGCTCCCTTCGGTCGCTCACAATGACGATGTTGTTATTCCCACAGCTGAAATATCGATCAAGAAAACAGTCGTTCCGGTATTAAAAGCGCCTCCGATACCGACTCAGCCCCAGATCAAGCCTGAATCGCCCAAAAAGGTAGAGCCTCCGGTAGTGATAGCGAAAGAGAAAGAAGCGCCCAAGGTTCAACCGATAGCGCAGGCGGTGATAGAAAAGGCCGCGCCTCCGATAGAAGTAGTTAAGATGAAGATCCTGGAGCTCGATCTGCCGATCGCCCTGAAAGACCTCGCGGCAAAGATAGGCGTGAAGTCCAACGAACTCATAATGAAATTGATGGCCAGGAATATATTTGCCACTATAAATCAGGGTTTAGGGGAAGAGATGGTAAAGGAGCTGCTTAAAGATTATGGCATAGAATTCAGAAAGCCGGTCAAGGTAGAGGCTCTGGCAGTCAAAGAGCATCGTGATATGGAGAATAAGCAGGACGTAAAACATATTGTGACACGTCCGCCCGTAGTTACGTTTATGGGTCATGTCGATCACGGCAAGACGAGCCTTCTCGATTTTATAAGGAAGACGCGCGTAGCGGATAAGGAAAAGGGAGGCATTACCCAGCATATAGGCGCTTATGAAGTAAGGCTGGCTAATGGCTCAGTGACATTTCTCGATACGCCGGGGCATGAGGCATTTACCGCCATGAGAGCGCGCGGCGCCAATGCCACGGATGTTGTAGTATTGGTTGTAGCGGCAGATGACGGAGTGATGCCGCAGACGAAAGAAGCCGCAGACCATGCAAGGGCCGCGGGAGCCACAATAGTCGTGGCATTGAATAAATGTGATCTCCCCGGAGCCAATATAGATAAGGTCAAAGGACAGCTTTCGCAGATAGGATTAAGCGCGGAAGATTGGGGCGGCAAGACGGTCACTGTGGCAGTCTCGGCTAAGACCGGCGAGGGCGTGGATAAATTATTAGAGATGCTACTACTTGAATCCGAACTTCTGGAGTTAAAAGCAAATCCGAGCCTTAAGGCAAGAGGGGTCGTTATAGAAGGTAAGATGTCGAGCGGCCAGGGGGCAGTAGCGACCATGCTCGTGAAGAACGGGACACTGCATCTGGGAGATATGGTATTGAGCGGCGGGCACTACGGGCGCGTAAAAGCGATGATCGATCATAAGGGTGAGCGCATAAAAGAGGCTCCGCCTTCGAAGCCGGTGAGTATTCTCGGGCTGTCGGGCGTTCCTATGGCCGGTGAAGAATTCTTCGTGGTAAAGGACGAAAAGAAAGCGAGAACACTATCTCTCTTAAAGCAGGATGAGGACCGCGCTCACAGACTGAGAGCGTCTAAGAGAGTGACTCTGGAAGATTTCTATAAGAAGCTGAAAGAGGGAGCCGTAAAGGAGCTCGCAGTTCTATTGAAAGCCGATGTGCAGGGCTCGGTAGAAGCTATAAAAGCGTCATTGCTTGAACTGAACACCAAGGACGTTAAAGTCATGATAGTTCATGCCGATGTCGGCAATATCAACGAATCGGACGTAATGCTGGCGATGGTTTCGAACGCCGTAGTCATGGGATTCAATGTGAAGATAGACGAAAGGGCCGCGGAGCTTGCGTCCAAAGAAGAGATAGAGATAAAGATATACGGGATCATATATGAGGCGATACAGGATGTCGTCGCGGCCATGGAAGGATTGTTAGAGCCTTTCCTGAAAGAGGTCTTTGTCGCAAGAGCCGTTGTGAAGCAGGTCTTCAAAGTTACAAAAGCGGGCACGATAGCGGGCTCTCAGGTGGTCAAAGGAAGGCTGGGCCGCCACGGTATCGCGAAATTGATAAGAAATAAAGAAGTAGTTTATGAGGGCAAAATAAGTTCATTAAAAAGATTCAAGGACGATGTCCGCGAAGTTCCCGAGGGCGTCGAATGCGGAATATCGCTCGACAGGCATGACGATATAAAGGAGAGCGATATCATTGAGCTGTACCAGATAGAGAAGGTTGCGCGCAGGCTCGATTCGAAAAAACCATGATGACCAGAAAACGCATACTTAGCGGAATGAGGCCTACAGGAAAGCTTCATTTGGGACACCTCGTAGGTGCGCTAAATAATTGGGTTCGGCTCCAGGACGAGTATCAGTGCTTTTACATGATAGCCGACTGGCACGCTCTCATGAGCGAATACCAGAACCCCAAAGATATGCAGGCATATATCTATGAAGTGGCGAGAGACTTCATAGCTTCGGGGCTCGATCCTAACAGGTGCACCATATTTATACAATCGCAGGTGCCCGAGCATCTGGAGCTTGCGATGGTACTGTCGGATCTGACGCCGTTGTCGTGGGTGGAGAGATGCCCGACATATAAGGAGCAGCTGCGCGAGCTTAAAGGGAGAGAGATCACCACATATGGTTTCTTGGGCTACCCTGTTCTACAGGCGGCTGACATAGCTCTTTATAAAGCCAATGCTGTTCCTGTGGGCATAGACCAGCTTCCGCATCTTGAATTGACGCGTGAGATAGTGCGCAGGTTCAATACCACATACAAGAAGAATGTATTCCCGGAACCCGAGCCTATAATGACCTCGACTCCTAAGCTTTTAGGGCTCGACAACAGAAAGATGTCCAAGAGCTACGGCAATTTTATCGCTCTTTCCGATACTCCCGAGATGATAGAGAAGAAGGTTTCGCAGATGATCACGGACCCCGAACGCATCCATGTTAAGGATAAGGGCCATCCGTCGATATGCACCGTATTCAGTTATCTCACGAATTTCGGGGATAATGCGGTGACCTCGGAGATTAAGAATTTATGCGAATCGGCTTCGATAGGCTGTACCGCATGCAAGAAGAGCCTCGCAAAAATATTAATAGATCGTCTGGCCCCGATACGTGAAAAGAGGGCGCTTCTTACTGATCCTAAGATAAAAGAGATCTTGGCAGAAGGCGCCAAAGAAGCGGGCGATCTTGCTTCGCGGACCATGGATGAAGTGAAGGGTATAGTGGGTTTAATAAGATAGATGACATATAAAATAAAGTTAGAGGTCTTTGAAGGACCTCTCGACCTTCTCTTATATCTGATAAAGAAGGAAGAGCTCAATATATCCGATATTCCTATCTCCAGGATCACCGATCAATATCTGGAGTATCTGGAGCTGATGCAGTTAATGGACCTCGATATCGCCGGAGAGTTTCTGGTGATGGCGGCTACATTAATGCATATAAAATCGAAGATGCTCCTTCCGCCCGACGAGACGGCCCAGGAGGAGATAGAGGAAGATCCGCGCGCGGAGCTCGTGAAAAGGCTCTTGGAATATAAGAAGTTCAAGGAAGCGGCGTCGGAGCTTGCCGGAATGGAGAAGCAGCAGAAACATCTCTTCCCAAGGGTCGGCACAGCCCGGGCGGAAGAGATAGATGTCCAGAAGGATATACTCTTCGAAGCGAGTCTCTTCGACCTGATAACGGCGTTCACTAAAGTTTTAAAGGATATTCCGAAAGACGTATTCCATCAGGTCATCAAAGATGAATTTACGGTTTCCGAGAAGATGCACGATATACTGCATATGATGGTAGAGAAGCAGTCGATATTTTTTCTCGAACTATTTAAAGCGGCGAAACATAAGAGAGAGATGATAACAATATTTTTGGCGCTCTTGGAGCTTATAAGGCTCAAGGCCGTGATTATACAACAAGCGATTGTCTTTGGCGATATAGAGATAATAAGGTGCGTAGAGGAGATTAAACCGATAGGTGGGAGCAATGGATAAACAAGAAGCAAAGAGGATCATCGAAGCTATCCTTTTCGTAAGCGATAAGCCGGTATCGATAGCTACTTTAAAGGATGTATTAAAAGAGGTTGACCCGACCGATATAAGGACTTTTATAGAAGAGCTGAATAATGAATATGATTCATCCCGGAGAAGTTTCAGCATAAAGGAGATAGCCGGCGGATTTCAGATGCTGACGGACCCCGTCTATAGCACATGGATATCGAGTCTTTACAAGAAGCCATCGGACAGAATGACCGGTCCGGCGCTGGAGACTCTCGCTATAGTAGCTTATAAACAGCCCCTGACGAGAAGCGACATAGAGGCGATCAGGGGAGTAAATGTAGACGGAGTTCTGCATACACTTGAAGAGCGCTCTCTTATAAAGACGAGGGGCCGGGTCGAAGGGCCGGGCAGGCCGATACTTTACGGCACAACTACTGAATTTTTACAACATTTTGGTCTGAAATCTCTCGAGGATCTTCCTAAGTTAAAGGAGTTCCAGGAGAGCGATCTGGATTTTGTGAAGGAGCAGCAAAGAGCGCAGGTTATAGATACTGCGACAGGAGAACTTTCAACAGTAAATAAGGAGACGCGCGATGAGCCTAAAGAAGCTTAGAGTGTCGATAGATTCTATAGATTCGAAGATATTAAAACTTTTAAATGAACGGGCTAAGGTCACGCTTCGTGTCGGCAGCGTGAAGTCGAAACGCAACGCATCGATCTATGTGCCCGAAAGAGAGTCCGAGGTCTATAAGAGATTGGCCGATAGTAATAAAGGGCCGCTTTCAAATGCCGCTCTAAAAGCAATATATAGAGAGGTCATGTCGAGTGCTCTCGGGCTCGAGAGGCCGATAAAGATAGCTTACTTGGGGCCTGACTTCACCTTCACCCATCTTGCAAGCATGAAGAAGTTCGGTTCCAGCGTGAAGTACTCCGGCTGCAGCACCATCACTTCAGTCTTCGATGATGTTGAAAAAGGAAGAGCGGATTATGGAGTAGTCCCTATAGAAAACTCGGTAGAAGGAGCTGTGAACCATACTCTTGACATGTTCATAGATTCCGATCTGAAGGTATGTTCTGAAATCTACCTGGAGATATCGCATAGTCTATTATCCGGAGAGTCTGATATAAAGAAGATAAAAAAGGTCTATTCCAAAGATCAGGTCTTCGGTCAGTGCAGGCTTTGGCTTGAAGAGCATCTTCCCGGCGTTGCTTTAGTAGAGGCTGCGAGCACAGCGCGTGCCGCCGAAATAGCTTCAAAAGAGAAGGGCGCGGCATGCATAGCCAGCGAGCTCGCGGCATCTAAGTACTGCCTTAAAGATCTCTATGATTCTATCGAGGACAATGCTCACAACGTGACAAGGTTTTTGGTGATCGGCAGGACGGAAGCTAAGCAGACAAGAAGAGACAAGACATCCGTGATGTTCTCATTGAAAGATAGGGTGGGGGCTCTTCACGACATACTTATGCCTTTCAAGAGGTATAAGATAAATCTGACTAAGATAGAGTCCAGGCCGTCCAAGGTCAAGGCATGGAAATATTACTTCTTCATAGATATGGAAGGCCATCATCTCGACAAGAAGATCAGGGGCGCGCTCTCTATATTAAAGAAGAATACGACATATCTAAAGATACTAGGCTCATATCCTGCAGCCGAAGTTATATAAGGACAATATCAATGGGTAAAATTGATAAATTATTCCGTAAAGAGATAGAGGATATACCGGTATACATCCCGGGTAAGCCCATTGAGGAAGTCGAGAGGATGCTGGGATTGAAGCGCGTGATAAAGGTCGCGTCGAACGAGAATCCTCTCGGGCCTTCGCCGAAAGCCGTTTCGGCGATAAAGAGAGCTTTGAAGGGTATAAATCGTTATCCCGATGCGGCGTCCTGGTACCTTAAGGCCAAGATATCGACGACCCTCAGGACAGAGATCGATAGGATCATAGTCGGAAATGGCTCGGATGAGATCATTATCCTGGCGCTGAAGGCTTTTGCCGGGAAGGGCGACGAGGTCATCATAGCAAAACCGACATTTTTGATATACCAGGTCGCGGCGGGGATCGTAGGGGCAGATATAAAGTTTGTTCCTTTGACAAAGGATCTCAAGTACGATCTTAAGGCGATGAAGAGGGCTATCACCGATAAGACGAAGATCATATTTATAGCGAATCCAGATAATCCGGCCGGCACTTATGTCACCAAGATCGAGCTCGAGGAATTTTTAGACGGTCTGCCGGAAGACGTGATCGTCTATCTCGATGAGGCTTATTATGAGCTCGCAAGAGACTTTTGCAAGGACTATCCTAACGGCTTGGATTATATTGACAGGCCTAATCTTATAGTGGCCAGAAGCTTCTCCAAGATATACGGTCTCGCGGGCTTAAGAGTGGGATATGGCATAACGAGTGCGCGCATCGTAAGATATCTCGATAAGTATAGAGACCCTTTTAACGTAAATATCCTGGCACAGGTTGCCGCCACCGCCGCTCTGGATGACAAAGAGTTCGTTAAGAAGACTCTTCGCGTGGTTAAAGAAGGCAAGCAGTTCCTTTATGACGCGCTCGACAAGATGGGCCTGGAATACGTAAAGACCGCGACCAACTTTATGATGATCGATGTCAAGCGGGATTCTGTAAAGGTCTTTGAGCAGCTCATATGTAAAGGCGTTATAGTGCGTGACATGAAGGCATGGGGCTATGCGACATTCATACGCGTCAGCGTCGGCACGCGCGAAGAGAATAAGATATTTATAGAGACGCTAAAGAAAGTATTGGCTAAATAGGACAGGAGTTCACATATGATTATAGTAATGCGGTCCGGCGCATCCAAGAAAGAGATAGACCATCTTATAGGAAAAGTAAAGAAGCTGGGGCTCAAGCCCTGGGTCTCCAGGGGGGTTGAGAGGACTATAGTAGGCGTCATCGGAGAAGAGGATCTTTTACGGATACAGCCGCTGGAAGCTTTTCCGGGCGTAGAGAAGGTCCTTCCTATATTAAAACCGTATAAGTTGGCATCCAGAGATTTTAAAAAAGAAGATACCATAGTAGATGTAGGCTCGGGAGTAAAGGTCGGCGGCAAGCGTATAGTGGTGATGGCGGGCCCGTGCTCGGTCGAAAATGAGAAGCTCCTGATAGATATAGCGAGAAAAGTTAAGAAGTGCGGCGCTACCGTATTGAGAGGAGGCGCTTTTAAACCGAGAACATCTCCCTATGCGTTCCAGGGGCTCGGTGTAAAGGGCCTCAAGTTCTTAGCCAATGCGAAGAGAGAGACCGGACTTCCGATAGTTACAGAGGTCATGGATACCCGAGATGTCGAGGTGATAGCAAAGTACGCCGATATATTTCAGATAGGCGCCCGTAATATGCAGAACTTTAATTTGTTGAAAGAGGTAGGGAAGACCAAAAAGCCCGTCCTCTTAAAGCGGGGCATGTCAAATACGATAAAAGAGCTCTTGATGTCCGCCGAGTATGTTCTCTCCGAAGGAAACTTTAATGTGATACTCTGCGAGAGGGGGATAAGGACATTTGAGGACGCGACGAGATTTACGCTCGATATAAACGCAGTGCCGGTAGTCAAGTCGTTAAGTCATCTTCCCATAATAGTGGACCCGTCACACGCGTCAGGTAAGTGGGGGCTCGTTGAGCCTTGCGCTAAGGCGGCTATCGCCGCCGGAGCTGACGGACTTATTGTGGAGGTACATACCAAGCCGGAAGAGGCTATGTCGGACGGGGAGCAGTCGCTATTGCCGGAGAATTTTGAAAAGCTGATGAAGGAAGTAAAGCGTGTTGCCGGGGCAGTCGATAGAGAATTATAAATATGGCTCAATTTAAAAAGGTTGCGATAATCGGAGTTGGTCTGATCGGAGGCTCGATAGGCCTTGCGATCAAGAAGAGAGGCCTCGCCCGTGAAGTTGTGGGCGTATTCCGGCGCGAATCTACGCTAAAGAGGGCGCTAAAATGCCGAGCCGTAGATAAAGCGACCATGCTTATTAAGTGCGGCGTCGACGGAGCAGACCTCATTATAGTGACTTCGCCCGTGCATTCGATACCGAAGATCATAAAGATGGCGGCGAAGTACGCAAAAAAAGGCGCCATCATTACCGATGCCGGCAGTACAAAGTCCTGGATAGTAAGCTCTGTGGAGAGGGACTTGGCAAGGGATCATAAAATTCATTTTGTCGGTTCGCATCCTATGGCCGGCTCCGAACATACCGGCGTGGAGTTCGCGCGTGCGGATCTCTTTGAGAAGGCGCCTTGCATTGTAACAAGCCGAGCTGCGACCGACAGAGCCAGTTTAAAGAGAGTGAAAAAATTCTGGAGCTCTCTAGGAGCTATTGTTAAAGTCATGAGTCCCGCCCGGCACGATAAGTCCGTATCTTTGATAAGCCACCTGCCTCACATAGTTGCATTCGGGCTAGCAGGCTCGGTGCCGCTACGAGAGCTTCAGTATGCGGCCGAAGGGTTTAAGGATACCACGCGTGTTGCTTCAAGCGATCCGGAGCTCTGGGCAGATATATTTTTAACGAACAAAAGAGAGATATTAAAAGCTGGACGCCTCTTCGAGCGCTATTATAAAGATATTCTTAAGGCGATATCAAAAGGCGACCATAAAAGAACGGTTAATTTTTTGAAGAAGGCCAAGTCAAAGAGAGATGCGCTTATCTATGGAAAAGAGAGCCATTAAGCCTTTGATCATAGCCATAGACGGCCCGGCCGGAAGCGGCAAGAGCACCGTCTCAAAGATAGTAGCAAAGAAGCTCGCTCTTTTATATATAGATACGGGCGCTATGTACAGAGCCCTTACTCTTAAGGCTATGAGACTGGGGCTTAGCTTAGAGAATGAGGATGCTCTCGTTGCTTTGGCTAAATCGACCAAGATAGGCTTGGAAGGGAAAGATAGTCTCCGCGTATTGCTGGACGGCCTGGACGTAAGCCTGGCGATCAGGACCCCTGATGTTACGGCTAATGTGAAGTATATAGCGCGCGTTCCCGGGGTGCGGCATGAGATGGTGGCGTTACAGCGCTCGATAGGTCAAAGAGATGGCGGCGCCATTCTGGAGGGCAGGGATATCGGCACGGTGGTATTTCCAAATGCCGATTATAAGTTTTATCTTGATGCCAGCCCACAAGAGAGAGCAAAGAGGCGCTGTAAGGAATTGATCGAGTCGGGTCAAGACGCAAGCGAGATCGGCGTAAAAGAGGATATCTTAAAGAGAGACGACTCTGACATGAAGCGGAGTGTAGGAGCGTTAAAAAAGTGCGATGACGCGATCTTTATCGATACTACCGGTCTGTCTATAGACGGAGTGACCGAGAAGATATTAAGTTATATATGCGCCTGAAGTTAGCCAAGAAGGTCGGTTTCTGTTTTGGGGTCAGGCGTGCCGTGAAGATGGCTAGCGAAGTGCTCGAGGATAAAGGCAAAGCGTATTCTCTCGGCCACATAATTCATAATAAGCAGGTCGTTGACGAGCTCTCCAAAAAGGGGCTCGAGGTTATAAAGAATATAGATGAGGCGGGTAGCGGCATACTGGTGATATCGTCTCATGGGATAAGTCCGCACCTCGCCGGTGAAATCTCAAAGCGTTCTTTGAAGTTAGTCGATACCACATGCCCTTTTGTGAGAAATGCTCAAAGCAGGGCGCGCTCTCTGGGTGAAGATGGATACACGGTCGTAATAGTCGGAGACGCTGATCATCCGGAAGTTAAGGCGCTCTACGATTTCGCCGGTAAAAGAGCTTATGTGGTAAAGAACGCCCTGGGCCTTAAGGCTTTGAAATTGAAGCCTAATAAGAGAATAGGCATCTTGTCGCAGACGACGCAATCGATGGATAATTTCATGGGTGTTGTGAGGGCGATCAGAAGCTTAAAGCCGGAAAGCTTAAGGGTATTCAATACTATATGCAAGGATGCCCAGGTGAGGCAGGAGGCCGCGCGTGACATATCGCGCGAGGTTGAACTGATGCTCGTAGTGGGCGGGAAGAGCAGTGCAAATACCAAAAGATTGTTCGAGGTATGTAAAAAGACGCTCCCGAGATCGTATCTTGTAGAGACGGAGAGTGATCTAAGAAGTCAGTGGTTCAAGGATGTTTCTGTAGTAGGTATCACAAGCGGTGCATCGACGCCTGACGATATAGTCAGGCGCGTTGCAAAAGCAGTAAAATCATCCGTCGCAAAAGCGCGGATAAGAAAGGAAGGTTGCAAATAGTTCATGACAAACGAGAAGAACAGCATCGAAATAGAAAATATTGATAAAGAGGAGGTATACGTAAGCGAATTCGAAAAGCTTTATAAAGAATCCATAAAGAGCTTCAATAACGGAGAGATAGTAACCGGCAAGATCGTCGCGATCACTTCCAAAGAAGTCGTCGTTGATATCGGCTATAAATCGGAAGGCGCCATAGCTATTTCTGAATTCTCGGATCCCGACGCGCTTAAGATAGGCGATGATGTGGAAGTCTATCTGGAGTCCAAGGAAGACGAGAATGGCATGGTGGTGCTGTCGAAGCAGAAGGCCGAGCGCGCCGTTGGCTGGGATATGGTCATATCGAGATACGGCGAAGGCGATGTGGTAGACGGCAAAGTTACCAAGAAGGTGAAGGGCGGATTTATGGTCGATATAGGCGTGGAGGCATTTCTGCCCGCAAGCCAGGCCGCTCTAAAGACGTTTGGCAACTTAAACCAGATGGTAGGCCAGGCGTTCCCGTTCAAGATCATCAAGATAAATAAGCCGCGTAAAAATATCGTGGTATCGAGAAAAGACGCTATGCAGCAGCAGAAGGATGAGGATAAGAAGAAGGTATTCGAGACCCTGCAGAAGGGCACTCTCATCAGCGGCATAGTAAGGAATATCACCGACTTCGGCGCCTTTGTGGAGATAAATGCCGGCATAATAGGCCTGCTGCATATAACCGATATGAGCTGGGGCAGAGTATCTCATCCGAGCGAAGTTCTCGCGATAGGCGACACTATAGATGTCATGGTATTGGATTTCGATCCCAACAGCATGAAGGTATCTTTAGGGTTAAAGCAGAAGACGCCCAATCCGTGGGAGACTGTAGATACGAAATATCCCGTCGGGACCAAGCTGAAGGGGACGGTTGTGAATCTCATGCCTTACGGCGCCTTTATTGAATTGGAAAAGGGCGTTGAGGGCTTACTGCATATCTCCGAGCTGTCGTGGACGAAGAAGTATAATCATCCGAACGAACTGCTCGCGATAGGCGACAGGATAGAGGCGCAGGTCTTGGACGTGGATAAAGCCAACCGCAAGATCTCCCTCGGCATGAAGCAGCTCGAATCGAATCCGTGGGTGGATGTTGACGGAAAATATCCTGTCGGCACTAAAGTTAAAGGCAAGATCAGGAACCTGACCGACTATGGAGCTTTTATTGAGCTCGAGGACGGCATCGACGGCCTGGTGCATGTTTCAGATATATCGTGGACAAAGAGGATAGGCCATCCCAAGGATGTCTTTAAAAAAGGTGAAAAGATCGAGGCTGTAGTATTGGCCGTGGACTCGATAAACAGAAAGATATCTCTGGGAGTAAGGCAGCTAAGCGCCGATCCGTGGGACGAGATCGCAGGTAAATACGCTCCGGACAGCCAGATGCCCGGCAAGGTAACAAAGATAGCGAACTTCGGGCTATTTGTAGAGATAACTCCGGAGCTCGAAGGGTTGGTTCATATATCCGAGACAAACTTAGCTGAAGGCGAAAAGCTGGAAGAGAAGTTTAAAGTAGGAGATGAGCTTAAGGTTAAAGTGGTCAAAGTAGATTCTGCCACTCACAAGATAGCGTTATCGCTGAAGGTATAGTTACTTTCGGTCGAAGAACGGGTTTTTACCCGTAACGCTTAATGGGATCCCGAGGGCCTGCTTAACGGTTTGACTGAAAAGTTTCAGATCGAGGCAGGCCCTTCCTATTGAGTACATCACGCGGTTATCGGCATGAAAGTCGCCTGCCTTCGTTACGGCGGAGCCCGTAGCTATGCCTAAGTCGATCGGATTATAGGCGCACGTGCCTTTCTGCTTCGTCATTTCAGCGCAAGTAGGGTATCCGCAGAATCCGCAGTTTAGTCCGGACGGGTTATTCTTCACGCCTATCACAAGCACAATAGGCGACATAGCTACGCAATTTGCGTCGCGCTCGAACCCCGGCCTCGCTTCCTTAGAAGATATCTCTTTCATCTTCTCGATCAGCTTATTCTTCGTGGGCTCATCATCGATAGCGATGACTTCAATATTATCTATTCCGCGGGTCTTCGGCGCTGTCCTCGCCGCGACCGCCATGAACTCAGCTATATCCTTTATCGCCGCTTTCTCCAGATCATTCGAATTTTTCATATGGGTCACCTCGCTTTAAGAATAGCACGCGCATCGCATAGGGTCAATATTTATCATCTCCAGGCAGGCCCCCATAAGCAGGCTGTAGACCTTGCGGAGTGCCCCAACACGCAGGCGGAACTCCCGAACTCCGCCTTTCACATCAGCTTCAGGCTGGGAGTCCGGAAATTCCGCCTCCTACTACGAGCACACCAAAAGGGGTCAGGCGCCTTTTGGGGGTAGGCCTGGCACTTTATGGCAGGCCTGCCTGCCGCATGTCAGATATACTTAACGGTAGGCAGGCGAAGACCTTGGGGTCTGTCACCTGAAGCGGTGTTCAATAATTTTTACTCCTTATGGCGGTTTAGTAAAAAAATTGTAATTCCGAAGGAATAAAATTTTTGTAAAAATTATTCCAAATAAATTTGGATGCCCAATCCAAATTTATGTCCGCTGAAGACGGCAGACCCCAAGGTTTACAGCCTGCCTGTAGGCAGGCCTGCCATGAGATAGAGGCCCATAGAATTTTCTTTGGAAAAACGGCGGGATGCGGTATAATCGCTTCTCATAAATCGAAAGGACTTACCTATGGACAGATACAAGACTAAATCGCTCGGCGCTATCGAGGAGAAGATGGCGGATGTTGAAGAGGGTTCGCTGAGATATAAGATCTTATCGAGCGCTAAGAGCTTCAAGACCTCGTGGATAGACCTGGGACAGTCGCTGTACAGCGTATGGAAGGACAAACTCTTTAAGGACTGGGGCTTTCTGACATTCGACGCTTACACGTCTAAAGAGATAGGCATAAGGAAGAATACCGCCCTGAAGCTGCTCAAGACATACTATTTCCTCGAAAAAGAGGAGCCGCACCTTCTGGATAAAGGCTATGTTGGTACCAGGGATGCTTCCGAAGTGCCGAGCTATGAGGCTGTAGATGTGCTCCGTCTTGCGAAGAATAAACGGATGCTGGATGAGGACGATTATAAGCGTTTCAGAAACGATGTATTGGTTAAGGGTAAAGACGTCCGCGAAGTGAAGAAGGATCTCTGTACTCTTATGAGGCAGAGGGAAGAGCTCGAGCCGGACGAGGCGAGGCGAAAGAAGAGAGAGGCTACTATAAAGAGGCTCTTGACTACCCTGAGATCTCTCAAGACCGAGATAGAGGTGACCAAGGTATTGCCTTCAGACATACTTAAACAGACGAAGATGCTGATAGATAGGATAGAAGCCGAGATATGACCCCGCCCCTTCTTACGCAGTGCGTAGGTTTTGGGTGTGAGGAAGTAACTAACATAGGTATTAAAATAAATTTTAACTATATAAAAAAGGAAGGGGCGGGGTGAAGTATACTAAGGGCAGCATCGGAAGGATATTCCTTCTAAGGTTCGAAGATGATGATATCGTTCTGAGCGAATTAGACAGGCTCGCAAGGCGCGAGAAGCTTAAGGCCGCTACTTTCATATTCTTAGGCGCGCTCAAAAAAGGCCACATAGTCACCGGCCCAAAGAAACCTGTCATACCACCCGAGCCTAACTGGAAGAAGTTCAAAGATGGCTGGGAGGTCATGGGGATAGGCACGATATTTACTGGCAGTAAGGGCGTGCCCTGTACCGGAGGTGCCCCGAAGGGGCAACGACTGGTACAGGGTCCTCAGATCCATATCCATACATCAATGGGGAAGAAGGATAGGGTCATCACTGGATGCGTGCGCAAAGACTCTAAGGTCTTTCTTGTAGTAGAAGCGATAGTCTTTGAGCTCAAAGGTGTTAAGGCAACCAAAGCCATAGATCCTAAGACCGGGCTTAACCTGCTGAAGATATTATAAGACCCTTCGACAAAAGCTCAGGATCTTATGCTGAGCCTGGTCGAAGCATAAGATATCTCTTGACAAAATTGATCCGATAGTGTAGAATCATCCCAAGTAGTAGTTGAGGTTATTAGCATCTTGAACCGTGAGGCAGAGACTAGACCTTACGGTTTTTTTATTTTGCTATTGTTTGAGTATAGCAAAATAATCCGCCGAAGCACCTGCGCTATTACGTGTTGATTGCGAAGGCGGATGCGATTCAGCTGGCTACTTAATATAGTTGAAAGGAGGAACAGGAAGCAATGGAAAAAGGAAAAGTAAAGTGGTTTAACAACCAAAAAGGTTATGGATTTATTACACTTGATTCGGGCACGGATGTATTTGTACATCACAGCGCGATTCAGGGTGATGGCTATAAGTCTCTGGACGAAGGTATAGGCGTCGAATGCGAGGTCACCACAGGTCCCAAAGGAGAACAGGCATCAAAAGTAACAAAGTTGTAACCTGTAGTTAGCAAAAAAAGGCCCGGTATTCATTTACCGGGTCTTTTTTGTTGTATTTAGGCTCTCGGTTAGTGTAGAATATCCGTAAATGGAAAAGGACATAAATAAACAATTAGAGCTGATCGGTCGCGGCACGGTCGAAATAATTCAACTCGATGGGCTGAAGAAGAAGCTCGAGAACGCTATCAAATCGAACAAGCCGCTTGTGATAAAGGCGGGCTTCGATCCCACGGCACCCGATATCCATCTGGGCCACACCGTGCTATTAAGAAAGCTGAAACATTTTCAGGACCTTGGTCATGAAGTTGTATTTCTTATAGGAGACTTTACGGGACTGGTCGGGGATCCCACCGGGCAGTCTAAAACCAGGCCGCGCCTGACCAGAGAAGAAGTGGCCGCAAACGCGAAGACCTACGAAAAACAGATCTCAAAGGTCCTTGACATAAAACACCTGAAGGTCGTATTCAATTCAAAATGGTTCGACAAGATGACGCCGTACCAGCTGGCGGAACTCGCGGCAAGACAGACGGTGGCGCGCGTCCTTGAACGCGACGATTTTTCCAAAAGATTTAAATCAGGGCAGGAGATAAGCTTTCTGGAATTCCTATATCCGCTCTTCCAGGCGTACGATTCGGTTGAGTTGAAAGCGGACGTTGAGCTTGGCGGCAGTGACCAGAAATTCAACATGCTGATGGGCAGGACCTTGCAGGAAAAATACGGTCAGGCGCCGCAGGTGGTATTGACGATGCCGCTTCTTGAAGGCCTGGACGGCGTGCAGAAGATGTCGAAGTCGCTCGGTAATTACGTCGGTATCAACGAGAACGCGAAAGATATGTTCGGCAAGCTGATGTCGCTATCGGACGAATTGATGTACAAATATTATGAACTCCTGACTGACGAAGACGTTGCGAAGATTAAGAGCGACGTAACAAGCGGTAAGCTCCATCCGAAAGAAGCAAAGGTAAATCTTGCCAAGATAATCGTAGCTCAATACCACGCAGAGAAAGACGCCGTGAAACAGGCTGAGGAATTCGACAGGGCGTTTAAGGACAAAGGCTTTCCAGAAGACGTCCCTCTGCAGGAAATGCATGACATAATAGATATGAATGTTGTTTCAGTGACCGCTAGTACATTGAAGCTCAGTAAGGGCGAAGTAAAGCGTAAAATTTTTGAGGGTGCTGTTGAAATTGATTGCAGCGAAGTAAGTAACCTTAATTTGATTCTAGAGGCGGATAAGGAATATAAAATACGGCTTGGCAAGAAGTTCGCCAAAATTATAATTAAAAAAAGTAGATAAATTTTTACGGGTGACATTGGATGGGACCCAAATTTCGAAATGGGGGATGGGGGGATCAGGAAATTCGGGTTGATTGACAGTTGGGTATTAGTACCCCCCATTGAGAAATTAGGGAAATCCAATGGCAGGACCCGTAAAAATTACGAAGAAAAAATATTAAAATAATCCTTGACAAAATCTGTCAAAATGATATACTCGTACCTCGCGACAATACTGATTGCACGCTCTAGAAGCGTAGGTAACAGTTTCGCAAAGGGGAGAAGTTATTGATTAGCTCACCTTAAAAATTTTGGAGTAAATGGTTTGTAGAGGATGAATTTTAAAGACATCGTCAGGATGTCTTTTTTATTATCGAAATCCGCCTCTTGGCGGATTTTTTGTCTGTTCTTTCAAATAGACGAGTTTAGTTTTTGCCGATCAAGTGCTCGCAGTATTTCATATTTATATGACGATATGTGCGGGAATAAGCCAAGATGGAATTCTCTAGATATTCAATTGGAGAGTTTGATCCTGGCTCAGAGTGAACGCTGGCGGCGTGGTTTAGGCATGCAAGTCGAACGATACCGCAAGGTATAGTGGCAAAAGGGTGCGTAACGCGTGAGCAATCTACCTTTAAGTGGGGAATAACCCTGGGAAACCGGGGCTAAAACCGCATATGACCACGGCTCGGAATCGAGCTGTGGTAAAAGATGGGGACCGTAAGGCCTGTCGCTTAGAGATGAGCTCGCGTCCTATCAGCTAGTTGGCGGGGTAACGGCCCACCAAGGCTTTTGACGGGTAGCTGGTCTGAGAGGATGGTCAGCCACATTGGGACTGAGACACTGCCCAGACTCCTACGGGAGGCTGCAGTCGAG
>Ga0268280_1000395_pt1 | contig 38422 bp, 33 predicted proteins | sample saktaG_9_FD_190139 | JGI IMG/M metagenome (GOLD analysis project Ga0268280, IMG submission 190139) | Saline water microbial communities from Sakinaw Lake, British Columbia, Canada - sak_2011_5_24_40m | ecosystem: Environmental > Aquatic > Non-marine Saline and Alkaline > Saline ...
CGGCGGCTGGAAAAAATTCAGGAACGGCACGGATGGGCGGGACCTGACAAAAGAACTTGCCGACAAAGGGTACCAACTGCCAAGAACTGTTGAAGAACTGGAGAAAATAGACAAAGGCAAAGTATTTGCCCTGATTGCCGACGGTGATCTTCCCCTGCCGAAAGAAAGAGGCGATGTCCTGTCCAGGGCGTCAATGAAGGCCATCGAACTTTTGAGCAGGAACGACCAGGGCTTTTTCCTGATGATCGAAGGTTCAATGATCGATGACGCGGGACACGACACCCAGCTGGATCGATTGATGGACGAAATTCATGATTTTGACCGGACGGTCGGGAGTGTATTGCAATGGGCGGCAAAAAACGGTGAGACGCTGGTGGTCGTGACGGCCGATCATGAGACCGGCGGCTGGAACTTGCTCGGCGGCGATATCGCTTCCGGAACCGTGACGGGCACGTTCTCCACGGACGATCACAGTGGAGTCATGGTCCCGGTCTATTCGTTCGGGCCCAAAGCTGAAATTTTTACTGGAATATTCGAGAACACCGATCTATTTTTCAAGATGCTCGGCGCTTACGGTTTTGCAGACTGAGGCAGGTTTCGGTCCTGATTGGCGCTGGTGCCGGGCCTTTCATCATGACATTTGCCCGGACATGATGTTTTGCTGTCGGGTCTGTGCGGAGCGACTTTTCCGCAACGGCATATCAAAATGACGGCAAAAAGCATGGGAATGAAAGTTAAAAGTAATAATGTAAGACCTGACACCGATTACTGCCGAAAAAAATTAATGATCGACCTGATGATTGAAGACCTGACCCTAATGTCCGGATGATCCTTGTTTCGAACAACGCTCCCGACTGGACACGATCACGGCACCAACAGCACCGACTAATAGACCAGCTGGGCAAACTAGAATGGCGATAAAAAATGAAGCAACGCTAGCGCCGCTGAGTAAGCCATGAGCTAGGGATGGTTCCCCTACCTTCGAGGCGATGCCCTCAAACACGTTGTGAAGAACGCCAAATAGAATAAATCCTATGTACGATGCGTATCTGAGATAACGGAACTGCTTTGCGGTTCTCAACGGATGGACGAAAGCGAGAACCATGGCAATGGCAGAAAGAAATGCAAGTGCTATGCCAGGCGGATTGTCGTCGATACCGACAGCAGAAGCAGCAAAGCCAAGTATGCAACAAGCCACGAGAAGTATGAACGAGACGATCATATTACGAGGCGACATCAATGATCTGAACATATAAATCCTCCTCTCCAAATAACGCCTATTTGCAGGGGCAACTTATAGGAAAATCAATTTCCCCCATAACTACGATATTAGAAGGAATATATTGAAATTGCAATAATGGTTGTGAATTATTTGTGAAAATATAGAAAAAAGAAATTATTTGGCATGGAAGGTTCAGTTTTTTGAAACATGGATGAAAAAAGACCGCAAAACGTGTGGGGGAGCATTGGGGACGGTTCTTGTATTCTTGACAACTTCCCGGACACGTGCTGAGGCACCAGGTGGTAGTGGTTGTCCATCACAAAGTAAGCCAGGATACCGATATTGCTTAGGGATTGAACCTTTTTCAGCAATGCCAGGAAAAACACCTTATCCGAGTTGTCTCTAAAAATCGTTCGTCCCTCGCACCCCCGAGTCATCCCATGATGGAGCGCCCCGACTGTCCCAGTTTGCGACATATGGGATCTGGGTGATCGGGATTCATGGTTTGGTTTCTTTTTTTCAACGCTTGACGTCTGCCGTGTACCGTAAACCGTACACCGATTCTATTCTTTTATTTCGGCCAAATCGCGGATGATGTAGACATCGTAGTCGCCCAGGCGCTTGAAGCCGGCTTTTTCATAGAAGTGGACGGCCTTCTCGTTGTCGCGGTGCACCTCGAGCTTGACCTGCAGGCCGATCTCTTTGGCGATCTTCAGCGATTCGCGCAGCAGCGGTTTGGACAAGCCCCCGCCCTGGAATCTGGGGTCGATGGCGAAATGGTGCAGGAAGAGGCGGCGGCCGTCATTGGTCAGCCAGGAAGTGCCGACCACGGTGTCGCTGGCCTTGTCGACCAGCACCAGCAGGCGGCCGTTGCGGCGCAGCGAGTTTTCGATCACCTCGGCCGAGTCGCCCCGTCCCGAGGTGCTGATGCCGGTGCGCTCCCAGATATCGGCCACGTGCGGATAGTCCGCGGCCCAGTAATCCCGGACGGTGAAGGTCGCTTCGTTTTCCATGGTTATATTTTAACAAATTTCAACTGGAAAATTCAATTTTCTTTTGTCTTTTCTTCTCCGATCACGAATCACGAATCACGGAGATCAATGTTCGTTCAGGGAAATCTCCACTGCTGGAGTTGCTTGTATTTTTTTTGTATAATTCCGATTGAATGAAAAAGGAGGGTGCATGAGTAAAAAAATATTCCGATTCGCTTGCCTGATTGCCGCCTGCCTGGTTTTGCTTTCGCCGCCAATGACCTGGGGCGCGGACGAAGTCCTGCCGCAGCCGCCGCTGGCCAAAAAGCTGCTCAAGGAAATGACCCTGCACGGCCACACCCGCGCCGACGAATACTACTGGCTGAACCAGAGGGAAAACCCCGAAGTCCTCGCCTACCTGCAGGCCGAAAACGCCTACACCGACGCGGTGATGAAACCCGCGGCGCCGTTGCAGGAAACCCTATATAGGGAAATGGTCGGCCGTATGCAGCAGACCGATATGTCGGTGCCCTATTTTGAAAACGGTTATTGGTACTACACCCGATATGAAAAGGGAAAGAATTACCCGGTATATTGCCGCAAAAGAAAATCCCTGAAGGGAGCGGAACAGGTCATGCTGAACGGCAACCGCATGGCGGCCGGGGAAAAATATTTTCATATCGGGTCTTTTGCCGTCAGCCCGGACAATGCCACCCTGGCCTACAGCGTGGACACCGTGTCGCGCCGGCAGTACCGCATCCGCTTCCGCAATTTGAAAACCGACAGGGAATACCTTGAAGAGATGAAGATGACGGCGGGAGACATGGCCTGGGCCAAGGACAGCCGCACGGTCTTCTACCCGGTGATCGACCCCGAGACCCTCCGTTCCTACAAGGTGAACCGCCACGCGCTGGGAACGGCGCCCGACCTAGATGCGACGGTTTACGTGGAAAATGACGAAACTTTCGAAGTGGACATCCGCTCGAGCCGCTCCCGCCAGTACCTGCTGCTGGCCAGCCGCAGCACCCTGAGCGATGAGTACCGCTTCCTCGACGCCGAGCGGCCGGAGGGGGAATTCACGTTGTTCCAGGAGCGGCTGCGCGGCCTGGAATACAGCATCGATCACCTGAACGGCCGTTTCTATGTTTTGACAAACGACGGCGCCGTTAATTTCAAGCTCATGGAAGCCGCGGCCGGCAAAACCGGCAGGCAATCCTGGACCGAGTGCGTCGCCCACCGCCCCGATGTCCTGCTGCAGGACTTCGACCTTTTCAGGGGCTACCTGGTCCTGAGTGAACGCCGTTCCGGCCTGACGCAGATCCGCGTCATCCCCTGGGGCGAAAAAGAAGGCTACTTGCTCGATTTTCCCGAGCAGGCCTACTTGGCATACCCGAAAGTCACTCCCGAGCCCGACACTGACCTGTTGCGCTTCACCTACACCTCGCTGACCACGCCCTCTTCAGTATACGAATTCAACATGAAGACCCGCCAACGCAAGTTGCTCAAGCGCCAGGAAGTGATGGGCGGCTATAAGCCCGAGCTGTACCAAAGCGAGAGGCTGCTGGCTCCGGCTTACGACGGCACCCTGGTGCCGATCTCCCTGGTCTACCGCAAGGACACGCCCAAGGGCGCCGGCACGCCGCTCTTCCTTTACGGCTACGGTTCCTATGGCTATTCAACCGATCCCGCCTTCAAATCGACCCAACTCAGTCTGCTCGACCGCGGGTTCATCTACGCCATCGCCCACGTGCGGGGCGGGCAGGAGATGGGGCGTTCATGGTACGACGAGGGCAAGTTGTTCAAGAAGATGAACACCTTCACCGATTTCATATCCTGCGCCGAATACCTGGTGCGCCACAGCTACACGGCACCGGAAAAACTTTTCGCTGCCGGAGGCAGCGCCGGCGGCCTGTTGATGGGCGCCGTGGTCAACCTCAGGCCCGACCTTTTCAAGGGTGTCATTGCCGCCGTGCCCTTTGTCGACGTGGTCACGACCATGCTCGATCCGGCCATCCCCCTGACCACCAGCGAATACGACGAGTGGGGCGATCCCAACCGTGCCGAATGCTATGAATACATGCTGTCCTATTCGCCCTACGACAACGTGCGGCCCAAGGATTACCCGGCCCTGCTGGTGACCACCGGCCTGCACGACTCGCAGGTGCAGTATTTCGAGCCGGCCAAATGGGTGGCCCGGCTGCGGGCGCTGAAGACCGACGACCATATCCTGCTGCTGCGCACCAACATGGCGGCCGGCCACGGCGGGGCCTCGGGCCGCTTCGAGCGCCTGCGCGAGACCGCTTTTCAATTCGCCTTCTTGCTTAAGCTGGCCGGCATCGACCATTGAGATCCCCGAAGGGGGTTGTGTTGAAACACGAGGAGGTTACATGAAAAAAAAGGTATGGCTGATTTTTGTATTGGCCCTTGTCATCGTTTCCTGCGCGCCGGCGCTGCGCGTGCACTATTTCGGGGGCAAGCCGGGTTACCCGCCCACGGCAGCGGAGTCGGTCGATCTGCTGCGCGCGGAACCGCGGCGTCCGTATGTCGCCTTCGCCGAGATCAGTTACGAGCCGCCGCGACGCATGGGCCGCCGGGAAGTGGAGTGGAAGCTGCGCAGCAAGGGCGCGGCCATCGGCGCTGACGCCCTGATCATCGAAACGGATTCAGTCTATCGCGATGGTGTATTCCATCCCAATGGCGTCCGCCGCGCCCGTAGCGTCCGCCGCGACGGGACCCTCGATCGCGTCATTGTGGCTGTGGCCATCCGTTACCGACGAAGATGAAGATCATTGACCTGGCAGCGGAACACGAAGAGATATACTGCCAGTGTCTGGAGGAGTGGTCGGATGAAATAAAGGAGGCCGGCAACCACAAGCGCCTTTGGTACGAACGGGCCAAGGACCAGGGGCTGCGCGTCAAGCTGGCCCTGGACGACAAGGGCACGGTGGGCGGCATGATCCAATACCTGCCGATCGAACACTCGCCCGCGGCCGGCGCGGGACTTCACTTTATCCTTTGCATTTGGGTGCATGGCTACAAGCAGGGCCGCGGCAATTTTCAGAAAAAGGGCATGGGTACGGCGTTGCTCGAAGCGGCCGAAGCCGATGCCAAGGAATTGGGCGCCGCGGGCATGGCCGCCTGGGGTGTGGCCCTGCCTTTTTGGATGCGCGCCTCCTGGTTCAGAAAACACGGCTATAAAAAGGCCGACAAGCAGGGCATGATGATCCTGATGTGGAAACCGTTCGGCGCCGAGGCCATAGCGCCAACCTGGATCAGGCCCAGGAAAAAGCCCGGGAAGGAAGAGGGGAAAGTATTGGTGACCGGGTTGCTGAACGGCTGGTGCCCGGCCATGAGCATGGTGCACGAGCGGGCCCGGCGCGCCGCCGCCGAACTCGATCCGCGCGTGGAGTTCCGTGAGGTCAGCACTGCCGACCGCGATGTGTTCCTGGAGTGGGGCATGACCGACGCCCTGTTCATCGACGGCAAGATGGTGCGCAGCGGCCCGCCGCCCAAATACGAAAAGATCAAAAAGAAGATCGACAGGAAACTGAAAAAGCTATAGGTTTGCCCACCGGGTCAAAAAACTCTAAGTCGGCATCTTTTTAAAAAACACGGGCCGTTGTTCAGGGAACTTGCTTTTCCGCCAGCAGCTTTTCGATGGCCTGCTTCATGTTGTTTTTATCGCGAAGATGGAGGCCGAAATCGCGCAAAATTCCCTGGCGGTCGATCAGCCAGTAGGCGGGAATCAGGGTGGTGCTGTAAAGCTTGGCGATGTCGTCGTTCCAGGCTTGGCCGGAAAAGGCGATCTTCCACTTCAGCTTTTCCCTGGCCAGGTATTCATCCACTTTTTTGCGGTCGGCATCGAGGCTGATGCCGATGATCTCGAAGCCCCGACTTTTGAAACGATTATAGTATTCCTTCAGGTGGACGATGCCTTCGCGGCAGGGCGGGCACCAGGTGGCCCAGAAGTCGACCAGGATGACATTGCCTTTTTGCCCGGCCAGGTCGAACTTCTCCCCGGAAAGCAGGGCTACGCTGAAATCCCTGGCCGGACGGCCGATGCCGATGCGCTCCTGGATGGCGCTGACGATGGGGGGGTAGCGGGGGTCCTTTGTCAAGGCGCCGTATTCCGCGCCGGCGAACTCGGTGTAGTCGAGAAGGCCCCGGTCTACGGCGCGCTGTAGCCAGGCGAACGCCCCGTCCAGGTCGTCCAGCTTCAGGCAGATCTCCATGACGGCGACGCAGTGCCAGGGCGATTTGCGCGCGGCCGCTTCGCAGCGGCGAATGGCGACCGGCAATGCCTCCTGGGCCCGGCCCAGGGCCAGCAGGGCCTGGAACTTAGCGGCCAGGAGATTTTCCGTTTCACCGTACTGCAGCAGGCCGCCGTCGATCAGGTCCAGCGCCGCCGCATGCTTTTTCTGCAGGCCCAGCTTTTCCGCTTTGGACAACAGTTCCGCTTCATCGGCAAACAGCGTGCCGGCGGACAGGAACAGGACCGCAAGCATGAGCGCCATGGTTCGTTTCATTTCGTTTCGCCTCCTTCTCGTCTTCCGCATGGTAGCCAAAAGCGGCGGGAAAGTCCAGCCGGAGATTTGATCCAATCGTTCACTGTCAGCGTCTTACTTGTTGGCCAAATATCTTTACCCCTGCGAAAAATATTTTTTGATTGCAGCCAGGAAGTAATCTTTGTAAAAATATTCGCTTTCTTCCTTTTTGGCCAGAAATGGCTGCACATCGTTGCGGATATGAGCGAAATCGGCATTATTAATCTTTGCAGCCAAAAGCCGTTTGAGCACTTCCTGGTTTATATGAAACGCCTTTTTCTCTGTTTGGGCGGCAGCCTGGGTCAGCAATTCATAGTTGACCGGGGTTTTACGGGTCAGGAACCAGAGCAGATCATAGTAATCCCGCCCTTTGGCGTACTTTCTGAATAAAACGGCGTGCAGTTTGCCGGCGAAAAGCGAGGGCGGTTCATAACAGAGGACTTTAAAAAGAAAGTTCTTGTTGATCATGACGATTTCAGTGATAAATCCCGGCGGCGGCAGGGCGTCGATTTCGAGTTTCACGAACAGTTTTTCATTTTTGTGTTCCGACAGCCCCAATTGATAAGGCAAGCCTTTGAACTTTATGAATTCACTTTGGACGGTCTTTTCCTTGCCAACCGCTTCTTCCACCGTGAAACCGCTGAGTTCCAATTCCCTTTTTAATGTTGCCAGCATGCCCTTGAAAGTGAAGCCCTTGGGATTGACCAATGCAAAATCGAGATCTTCAGAAAAGCGCGGCAGGTCGTAAATCGTGCGCAGGGCCGTGCCGCCCACAAACGCCAAATTCTTGAAATATCCTTTTCTGTCGATGATCTGCAGGATCAATTCCTGTATGAATTCCCGGGCGAAATTGAGTTTATCTTCCCGGGAAGCAAATGCGGCCAACTTTTGCAAAAGCAATTCTTTCATTTTAATTCCTCCAGGATGGTGTGCAACTTTTTAACGGTGAAGCGTCGGGCATAGGAAAACAATTTATTTTTATTGATCATGGAGCGGTTTTGCAGCCGGAGCGAGCGCTCCAACAGCTCATCGTCATGGGGATCAAGTCGGCCCAGATTGAGGTACAGGTAGTCGAGCAGGGCTTTTTCCGGTTCGGCGATAAAATAGGGGTAACCGTTCTCATCTTTTTTGGCAATGAAGCCGAAAATCAGGGAGATTTGCAGATTTCTATAGCTGAATGTTCCTTGCGGATTGTGGAACACCCTTGTCTTTTTCGGGGAGATGGACATTAGCGTGTCCACCCTTTCCGGGATCATTTGGTAGTGGCTCAACGCCGATTCCAGGCTAATGTAAGACGGCTGGTACAAAATGGCGGCGATCGCCTGCCGGGAAAGGGTGATTTGCCTCTCCCCTTCACCCAGGGTATACAGCCCCCTTTTCAATTCCACCAGCAGTCCCTGCTTTTTCCAGCGCGAAAACTGGTTGCGCAGCGTCCGCGGCGAAGTGCTGAAAATTTCGGCCATGTCGCTGCTGAAAAAGGGCAGGACCTTTACTTTTTCCTTGAATTTCCTGAAGTCCATGTTATTTCCCCATATCACCAATAATGATGATATGGAGAAATAATACAAAATCAAGAATCAAATGTCAATAGCTGCCGGTTGAAATGTGGAGCCAGGGAGAAAACTCACCCCCGACCACGCTCTTGCAAAAAGAAAGGGGGCCGGAATCAAGTTTAATGAACCATTCTCAAATGGAATAAAGGGTGCGGAAACGCTCACCACTTCGGGCCAGACCAACGCAAGCCCGGTTGGACTAAAATGGCCGACTCGACCTACGGCCTCAAACAGTGGCCATTTTACCTGAAGGCACGTCCCCCCTCGCTTTGTCGGTTTCCTGACCCTCCGTTTCCGTTCGCTTTTCCCGTACCCTTCATTCAGTATAAAAAGGTGGATAGGGGATTCTGGTTGTGCATCGCTTGTACTGAAGTTGTGTGCTATATTTTATCTGAAAAACCATGAAAACCAGGGTGAAGATCTGCTGCATCGCTTCTGAGGAAGAGGCCAAGACGGCCATTTCCTTCGGGGCTTCGGCCCTGGGGCTGGTCGCCTCCATGCCCAGCGGACCTGGCCCGATCCCCGACGACCTCATCCGTCGCATCGCCCGCTCCGTACCGCCGCCGATCGCCACCTTCCTGCTGACCTGCAAGACCCAGGCCGGCGCCATCGTCGCCCACCACCTGCGCACCCAGACCGGCACGCTGCAGTTGGTCGACGCGCCCGAGGCCGGAGCGATCGCCGCCATCCGCCTCGTCCTGCCCGTCGTCAAGATCGTCCAGGTCATCCATGTCCGCGACGAAGGATCGATCGACGAGGCGCTCAGCGCCGCCGGCGAGGCCGACGCCCTGCTGCTGGACAGCGGCAACCCCGCTTTGGCTATTAAAGAACTCGGCGGCACCGGCCGCGTCCACGACTGGCGTCTGAGCCGCAGGATCGTCGAGCAGTCTCCTGTGCCGGTCTTCCTGGCCGGCGGTCTGAACGCCGCCAATGTCCGCGCCGCCATCGATCAGGTCCAACCTTTTGCCGTCGACGTCTGCAGCGGCGTGCGCACTGATGGCCGCCTCGACCCGAATAAATTGGAAGCGTTCTTCAACGCTGTCTGGGGATAGTTTCAATGGGGAAAACTGATTAGCCGATTTCAGAACAAATTGGTCTTTTATCCTTTTCTTTGCACGTTTGTATGCACTTGAATCTCTCTTAAACCGATTAAGTAAAATTTACTTGAAATAAATTGTAAATTATGTAAAATAAGAAAATCGGGGGAACTTGAATATGGAAAAGGACGAAAAAGAGAGATTGTATCAGCAACAGATCAATTTAATTATTAATGAACTATCGGAAAAAGAAAAAGTCGAGATTTTAAAATTAAAAGAAAGCCATTTAAAAAATGGAACACTTAGCAGTGGTGCATATCCAATCGAGTTTATTTCAGTCATTATAAATTTATTAAATGAAAAAATTGATAAATCTATAAATATTTATAAAGAAATTTATTTTGATAATGTTATCGATTCACAAGAAAAAAGAAACAAATTGAAAGTTTTTATAGAAGAAAAAAAGGTTCATGCATTGAGTAAGTTTAAATTCATTCTTAAAAATGACAATTCACTTCAGCAGCATCCAAAAAATTTAATTTTAAACCAATTTGAACGAAAATTATCACAATTAATTTCTCATTTTAATTCGAAAATTAATATTGAATTAATAAAAAAAAATTCCCTCAAAAATGTCCTTCCTGAAATAAAATATTTTGAAATAAAGCCAAACAAGATAAATGAAGGAGAAACTGCTATTTTAAAATGGAAAATAGAAAATAACACTTCTCCAATAATTATAGAAAATACCCATCAAAATGGTGACAAAGGAAAATATGCTCTTGGCATATTAAATGAAGGGAAATATACAGTTAATCCACAAAAAGAAGATGAAATCATCTATAGTTTAATTGCAGAAAATGAAGTGGGAAAAAGTATAAAATCAGTAAAATTACTAGTACAAAAAAAAGAAAATGTACTAAAAGCAAAAACAAATTCGAAAAATAAAAAGAAAAAACGAAAAAAATTACTAACAAAATTTTTCATAAGTCATTCAGAAAAAGATAAAAAGATCGTTGAGTCCTTTATAAAAGAAATTTTAATTGGTAATTTTGCCATTGATGATGAAATATATTGCACAAGTGTCAGTGGAATGAGAAATAATCCCGGAGATGATTGGCAAAAAAAAATTGAGAAGAAATTGAAAGAATCAAAAATATTTCTTGCATTTGTTTCAGAGAAATATAAAAAAAGCGAAATTTGTCAAAATGAACTTGGAGCAGCATGGATTTTAAAAAAACAAATTATTCCATTAGTAATAAAGCCAATGAATTTTAAAAATATGGGATTTTTACTGAATAGAAAACATGCTGAAAAAATTGATGATGGAAAAGGACTTGATAGGCTTAAAGATCAATTTCAAAAACAACTTAATATCAAAAATGTTAAAAGTGATAAATGGACAGAAAGAAAAGAAGATTTTATTAAAAAAATACGTAAAATATTAAAGAAAAGAGTTCAAAAAAAATAACATAGTTAAGACGTAAAGGAAAAATCTTAACAATAGCAATTTAGAGTAAATACGTTTTAAAATTTTATTAAATGGATAGCGATTTCTGTTTTATATTTTTCGGGAGTATACATTTTTCCCTATCCCTTCTAAGAAACCCGATATAGAGTAGTCTCCAGGGCAAAAAAAACACATTTTTTACTATTGCGGTTCAGGTAACTGCTATATTAAGGTTCTGATTGTTTGAGAGAGAGGTTTGAAAGGCAGTGCTAAAAAAATGCTGAAACGGATGTTCGAGCCAATAGGGCATGGGATCTTGAATTGAATGATTTCATTATTTCGGAATCTGATTCCTTTGATTCCTGAAAAGCGAGAGAAGCGACAACAACGGGTTCAGAGAATGAAAACATGAAATTAAAATATAAAGATAATGAAAACGGAGGTTTTATGAAACTAATATATATAAAATTTATACTGGTATTAACATTCTCTCTGATTTTTAAAACTTATGGGATGGCACAAAAAACACCGGAAGTGCAAGTTGATCTCGATAAGCAAGAAATATCTGATACAATACCTTTCGATACCCCTTTTATCCTGAAAATAAAATCAACCAAATTATTAAAAAAAATTGATATATTCATCACAAATTCAAACTTTGAATTTAAAAATAATTGTAATGAAGACAATCAACAAAATAACCAAAATCCAACAAGCTGTTGGAAGAGTCAAGAAGGGGCTTTATCAGCAACGATTCAAATGCCCCCACTCAAACCGAATCGTATTTTTCAATTGATTATTGATGCAACGATTGAACCTGACAAAGATCTTGTAGCAGAGGTTAGAAAAAAAATTACGGAAAATATACTTGGTGAATTAAATACACTATTTAGTAAAAATGATGTCCAAATAACTTATATTGTTGATGAACTTAAAATTATTTTACCTAACTGTGTCCCACGGAATTATAAAGGTTTATCTTTAATACCCAAAGATGGCTCAATATTTGTAAACATTGTACAAAATGAAAAATTGGAAGATAAAATAAAAAAAACTCAAAAAATGCTAAATCCATTTTTAAATATTCAAGGTTTTAATAATGATTTTATTAAAAAAGCTCCAGACTTAGCAAATTATTTTATAGAGTTAAAAAACAATATTTCGGCCATTTCACTTGTACAAATAGATCTACAAAAAAATGAACTTGAATCAATAAAAAAAGGAAAAACAATATTGGTTGATCTGTCAATTCTTACTGATGATTATATAATTAGTATAGCTAATGGTGTACGGCATATTTATTATCCTTATCAAATGGCAGTAATCAATGAACTAAAAAATCTCACTGAATTTCAGAAAGCGGAGGAATGTGACGAACAAATAGAAAACTACAATATATTGCTATCTGAATTACACACAATGAAGTTATTTTTAGAAACTATCACCAAGAAAAAAGCATATATTGAGCAGATTGAAAAAATTAATCAAAAAAAAATACAATCATTAATATCAAATATAGAGATTTGTCAGGATACCGGACTTACTGTACTTAATATTGTCAATAGTTTGAAAGACCAGTTTGTACGAAAGGATCAAATTATCAACTCTTTCGTTAACGATTTAGGAGTCAATGTAGGCAAAGATATATCATTTGAACTTTCTACTTCCAGTGATTTCAAAACCAGAGCAAAACGGTACATAATTCCCGATATAGGTATTGCTTATGCACCAGAAATTAAAGAAATTATTCCGTATTTTGGAGTAAATTTTTATTTTCGCCCAATCAATAAAGAGGTTCCTCTTCGAACCATCAAGAAACTAAAAAATTGCAGCAATCAACCTCTATATAAAAGTCTTTTTTTTCATAGATTTTCTGCAGTAATAGGTGTTTCTATCAAGTCAATTGCTTCATCGGGTCGACGGGAAAATCTTTTTGCTTACAACGCTCTTTTATTTGGGTTCGGTTATCGAATAACCGATGCACTTAGAATAACCAGTGGACCTTTATTATTCAAGGCATTGAATCCAAACAGATTAATTTCGGGTAATCAAATAAAAGGAACACCGTTTATATCATTTTCATTGGATCTGGACATTAAAGAAATTATTGGTGATTTTATTGGACTAATCATTGGCAAAAATAATTAATTAGGAGGAATAATGGCTATCAAAGTAAATGAGTGTTTATCAGTTAATCCTGATATAATTTATTCTGACAATCCCAAAGCAACTCTTCGATTTAAAGTAACAAGTGACGGCCCACATTTAATCAAATATTTTATAAATGAAGAAAATCCATTAATGTTTGAAACAAGTAGAAATGTATTTGAAAAAAATGTATGTTTTGAAAAAGAATTAAAACCTGCAATTGTCAATATTATCAGAAATAAAGTTAAATTTAACACGCCGGATGAGAGAAACATTCCGTTCACTATAACTGCAAAGATAAAAAAAGATATTTTGGGAGCTAAGTGGACCTTTGCAGGGTCGTGTGTCTGCACGTATTTAAGGGAAACGGTGAAATAAAAATGAAAAACAAATATAAGGAGGAAATTAAATGAAGAAAATGGGAATATTAATTTTTATGATCTGTATAATTACGGCATGTTACAAAAGTAATGATTATGAGAAGATTTTAGATAAAGATATATTGACAGTTTCGACAGATTTGCCATCAATCCCAGCTGACGGAGCATCAATGATATGTGTCACAGCCCATATTCCACAAAATGCTGACCCTTCCAAACGAACGATAACCCTGGAAACTAATGCGGGGAAATGGAAAGAAGATGGCCAAAAATCAATCAATATTTTTGCAAATTCCAATGGCGATGTTATAACCGACCTCCAGAGCGATTTGAAACCCCAAGCTATTCGAATTCGCGCGTCCATACCTACTATAATTATTCAGGAAGTAAATCTCAGTTTTGAAAGAGCATATCCGGAAACGATTATTTTAGATCCTGGCTGTTTCGGTTTAAAAGCTACCTTTACGGATACGACCCAGGTAAAAGCCATTCTAAAAAGACAAATCGGAAAACCTTCTGAAGAAACAGTTGTCAATTTTTCAGCAACCACAAATGAGGGGGCCCCGATTGGAAATTTTCGATCTCTGACCTTTAGTGACCAAGACGGAATCGCATCGGTTTTGTATTGTGGTGGGGCGACAACCTATAGGGGGGTTGTCACGATTAAAGCAACAGTTGATACACCTAATAATGGTGTTGTTACTGCAAATGCAACGATCAATATTATTGAATAATAAAATAAATATTATTTTCTTCTTTCGCTCTACTTTTTTGGGGCTATTTGATTTCTCACATCAAATATTTCTCGATAAAATCTTTAAATTCATTTAATTTTGAATCATCACGGCTTTTTAGCAACGCGTCAATATCTTTGCCTATAAGATATACATCCATTTCATCGAATTTGCTCTTTAGGTCTTGTTCACTGATGTTTTTGCTGAGATCATTGCCGATGTAGACGGCGCTGCTCAGTCCCATCAGGGCGATCAAGCCGTCTGACAGGGTCGGGAAACCGAATTTATTGACGATTTCGAACAACACGATTAAGGCAATCAAGAGGGTAAATGTGATCAGCTGGTATTTGATCAGGTTGGGCCTGCCGTCCCCGGTTGAAATGATGTCGGCCAGTTTCGGTTTCCTTGGGTTTTCTTCGGATTGCAAAAGCTTATGGAATCTGTAGGGAATATCCTGCAGCCTGGACGCGGCCTGGATGCGGGTGAAGGCCGCGGTGCCGCCGCCGATCCCCAGAAGCATCAGAACTTGAGGCGTTATTTCCAGGAAGCTCTGGGTCATCTTCCAGACGAATACCAGGCCGAACAAGGTGATAAATGTCCAGATCATGAGTTGGGTGAGCGACAGGCTGTAGCGATTCGTCGGTGTTTCGGTCAAAAGCAACGGGACTTTGAAAAATGGAATTTTGCCTTTTCCATTTTTCTTTTTGCTGAGTATCGACCATGTTATTCCTATTGAAATGAAAATTGCTGCGATCCCCCAAATCCATGCCCAGAAAGGCTCAGGAATTTCCACGGAAATTGTTTCGACTGCTACTGATTTCTTTTCCTTATCTGAATAGTAAACAATATCAAGAAAAGCTGGATGCGATTGAAAACAGCCGGTGAAAAATTTCGGATGAATTAATTTTTTCAGGTCCGGCAGCCATTTCGCCATGCAGACGACAATTTCATTTGTTCCGATTTCCCCGTCCTGTTTGAAATACGCCTTGAGTTTTTGCAGATATCCCAGATTCTGCAGTTTCCTGATTTTCATGTAGTCGCTTTTTTCAAAATTAATTTTCCTGTCTGCGTGCAAATATACTCCGACTATTCTATCCTTATTGAAATCGTTCTGAACTTTTATGGGGAACACCATTTCCGGTACCAGTCGATTTTTTCCTTCCAGATTGAAATTCTTGCAGCCGATCGATTCATTCTCATTTTTTTCGTTTGCTTCATCATCCTGCTTTTGAGATGGATCTGCGGATAAGATTGTTTTGTCTGGGTTATTTTCACTTTCTTGCGCAGGTGGAGCGAGTAGTACCGCCTGATTGTTCGCGATCGATTCTTTATCCTTTTTAATTTCCTCTGGATGAACGAATAAAGTGAATGACAAGCAAATTGTCAACAAAAGGTAAACCAGCATTCTTTTTTTCATTTGACGCCTCCCGAATTTAAATTGAAATAATTTTTCATGCTAATTTAATTCTTTTCCAGCTCCGCTATTCCTTTCTTTCGCATTCTTCCCTTGCTTGAAAAAACCAATGCATTAATAGCAAGAATCAAAAAAAATGAAAGCTCGAATTTTGTATAATCTAATCGTTTAAGATCCCCGACAGTACTTGATTAAAATCATTATGGGGAATTTTGTGACATTTTATATTTTTTATTGATTTTTATTAAACAAGTCAATTAAGATATTGGACGGGTTTGCATGGAAGAAGGAGGAAAAATGGCAACTTTGAATAAAACAATGGAAAACAATGTGCCGTCTTCACAAAGCGATTTACATACCATTTATGATGTTCATTGCCATGTGTTCAATTTGAGCCATGCCGGCTTGCTGTCATTTTTGAATCGCTTTCTGCACAAATATTGGTTGGATTTTCCGCAATTGATATCGCATCCATTCAAGGTTATTGGCAGGATCATGCGGAAGGCGCTTTTGGGGATGGGTTCGCTGGTGCTTCTCGCGATCGTGTTGTGGTGCGCCATGATGTGGTGGTTAATCAGAAAAAACCATTGGGTTTGGTGGATTTGTTGCTTGTTCATTACTGCGGTTATCCTCGGCATAGTAGTAAAAATTAAATACAAAGGATGTTTAAGGCGATCGCTGAACCTGTTGTCCGTCATGGAGAACGATGCCTTTGGGATGTTCTTTTTTATGGAATTGGATCTGCTGACAATATTGGATGAAATGAAAAAGGGAATTTATAGAAAACCTGCCATTGCCAAAAAAATCAAATCTCGTGATAAGTTGGAAAGCCGGTTCCGGGAACTCAGATCGGCATGGGAAAATGAAAAACAGATCATTGTCCCGCTCAAACGCCGTGTCGAACCGGCTGAATTCATTCATGTGCAACGCGTGGTCATTACGCCGTTGATGATGGATTTTGGCTTCAAGGAATTCGACAAGATTCCTGGCATCCACTACTCGCATGCCCCGCGCAAGCCGGTCCGGGAACAGGTAGAGGACTTGCGCAATGGCATCCTGCTATACAAAAGCAATGATGGCAATTTGCTTGAAATCAGGCCCTTCATCGGCATCAACCCGTCTAACTACAAACTCAAAACAAATTCAGCCGAAAAAACCTTTCCCCAGGTTTTGGAAAGCTATTTCGGGCCGGAAGGGATAAAATACTGGGACGAAAAAAACGACATCAACTACGCCGGCATCAAGCTTTATCCACCGCTCGGATTTGATCCCTGGCCCCCGGAAGATCCGGCCGATTCGGATAGTAACTTCAAAAAGGTCAATTGTCTCTACAGGTTTTGCCAGGACAAACAGATCCCCATCACTATCCATTGCAGTGACGGTGGATTCATCACTTGTGACGAATACTTTGAGTACACCGATCCTGACAAATGGAAATCGGTCCTGATGGAGTATCCCAATTTGAAAATCAACCTGGCCCATATGGGTGTGCCGGCCAAATATGGGAAAACAATCCCTGAATGGACTCGAATCGTTTTTGACTTGATGGTTGATCGTCCCCAAGTGTATTCTGATTTCTCCTACCGGGCATATAAAAAGGATTTTTTTAATCGTCTGCAGGAATGGATCTCCCAATGGCTCAAAACCCGGGAAGAAAAAGGTAAAGTTGAGTTGATGGAAAAACTGAATGAGCGCATACTTTTCGGCAGCGATTTCTCGATCGGTTTGAATGACAGCGAATCCTATTATGAATATTGGCAGACTTTTTTGAACTCGAGCCTGGCACCGCGTTTAGTTCAACTTTATTGCCAGAGCAATCCCCGAAAGTTCTTAGGTTTTTGAATCCCCTTATTGCTTCTACAAAACAGCCAAATCATATAAGTATGATGGCCGCCCTGAGCAAAAAGACAAATTTATTCCTTCAGGAAAGTGTGAAATCGATGACCACAAAGCCGGTGATGCCGACGGTCTGGGCGCGGATGGGATTGTTGCCGGGCACGTAGAGCTCGATGGAAGGGTCGGTGAGCAGCTCCACTGAATAATCGACATTGGTCCTGCCGAAAGTGGTGCCGACAAAAACTGTAAGCGAATAGTCGCCGGGGGTGAGCTGGATCACCCTGGAAGTGGATTTGGCAAAAACCAGATTTTTCACGGCAGCATTTTGCACGTAGCCGCTGCGATGACACAGATCGCCCGACACTTTTACTTTCAAGTTTAAATCACTCATCTTTTGCTTCCTCACCATGGATGTTTTTTTATGGGACAGGCAAACATCACTCCGCGAATTCGGCGAGCAGCTTGCGGTAGCGGCCGGGCGACTCACCCCACTGCTCCTTGAAACGGGCGATGAAATACTGGTAGTCGGCGTAGCCCAGGCGCAAGGCCAACTGCTTGACGGTCACGTCGCTGTCGGCTGCCAGCAGGTGCTCGGCGCGCAACAGTTTCTGGCGCTTGATGAAAGTGGTCAGGGTCATGCCGCGCTCATCATGAAAGCGGCGTGAAATGTGGCAGCGGCTGACATTGAAATGCTCGGCGAGCATCTTGACGGTCAGCGCCGCGAAATCATCCGCGGGCAGCCTGACCACGTAGCGGAACACGTCGTTGGCGATGTTATTGTTTCTCATTTGCCCTCCCCTTTACCTGTTCTTGTCAAATCAGATGCATGAACGATGCCAAGGGCATGAATAAATGGAAACTGCCGATAACAAAGAATTATTGCGAAAACGTCAAAAAATCAACCGGCGGCGGCCCGGGCCTTACTGTCCCATTTTGGGACAGCGCGGCCGCAAAAGCCGCTTGGGAACACTGCGAGCGGGGATTTTTACTGGTGTAGCCATCGTCCCATTCTGGGACATCCGCATTGACGCCAATACAGGAATTGCGGATCGGCTGGTCTTTTCGCGCTTTGGCGCTTTGTCCTATTTTGGGACACGGGGGGGAGTTCGAGGTTCGAAGTTCGAGGTTCGACGTTAAAAAAAAGAATATTCCTTTTTGTTATTATCAAAAAAAAACAATTCAGGGATCACGAATGATGGATGCCGGCGCAGTTCCTTCCGGGTTACTTTTTCGGAACCTGGCGGCGGATGGAGAGGATGGTCACCGGCTTTTTCAGATACTGCCCTGACACTTCCATATACTGGATTTTTTTGACCACGTCCATGCCGGCCACTACCCGTCCGAAAGCGGCGAAGCCCTGGCCATCGGGGTTGCGGCGGCCGCCATGGTCGAGTTCGGGCTGGACGTTGACGCAGATGAAGAAACTGCAGCTGGCCGTGCCCGGCGCGGCCCGGGCCATGGAGACCACGCCGTCCAGGTGACGGAAATCGGTCATTTTTGTGGTTTCATGGGCGATGGGCGGGAAACATTTTTCTTCGGCCACGTCGCCGCCCTGGATGACTTCGATCTTGAATTCGCTAGCGGGCTGGTTGTCTGCTGTCAGCACCCGGAAAAAAGTACTGCCGTTATACAATCCTGAGTCGACGTAGCGCAGGAAATTGGCGGCTGAGAGCGGGGCTTTTTCCGGGTACACTTCGATGATGATGTCCCCGGCCGCAGTTTCGATCCGGCAAGTGACTTTTTCCCCGACGGCCGGCATACTGAGCAGCAATGCGCTTAGAACCGTCAACATGATCATTTTCATTGGCAGAACTGCTTAACCAAGCTCCAGTAATTTTTCCTTTTCTCCCACCAGGATCAGGATATCGTTGGCGTGGATCTTGAAATCGGGCGATGGATTGAAGAACATTTCCTCCATGCGTTTGATAGCGATCACGATGGTGTTGTATTTCTGGCGCAGCCCGGAATCCTTGATCTGCTTGTCTGCAAAGGGGGAGCCCGGCTGGATGGTGAATTCCTCGATGGAAAGTGACATCTTGGGGGCAAAGGTCATCAGGTCGATGAACTCCACCACGTTGGGCCGCAGGACGGTGTTGATGATGCGGCGGGAACTCAGTTCGTAGGGCGTGATCACGCGGTTGGCGCCGATCTTGAACAACTTGTTGCGGTTGGCCGTGTCCAGGGCGCGGGCGATGATGAAGATGGAGGAGTTGGTTTCGCGAGCCGACAGGACAGTGAAAATATTGTCGGCGTCTGATGAAAGCAAGGAAACGAAGGTCTTGGCCTTGTCCACTCCCGCCAGCCGCAGGATTTCTTCGTCGGTGGCGTCGCCGAGAAGCACGTTGTATCCCCTTTCCTCGGCATAGGCGAAGCGGTCGCCGCGATTGTCGATGACGATGAACTTAACCTTCAGTTTCTGCAGTTCCCGGCAAACCTGTTCGCCCATGATGCCGAAGCCGGCGATGACTAGGTGGTCCTTGAGTCGAGACATGGATTTCATTTTGCGTCTCCCCAGGATGCGCCGGATGTTGCCTTCCAGGGCGCTTTCGGCGATCCTGCCCGCGATATAAAAAAAAGTCCCCAGGCCGCTGAATATGACCCATATGGTGAACAGTTTCCCTGCGGGGCTCAATGAAAAAACTTCCCGGTAGCCCACGGTGGTGATGCTGATCGCCGTCATGTACAACGCTTCCAGGAAGTGCACCTTTTCGATGATCATATAACCCAGGATGTCGATGACGATCAGCAGGAGCAATATGGCGAAGAGGGGGGCGATTTTTCTGCGATCGTTCATGGATGTATTTTATCAGAAAAAAAATCTTTTGCCAGCCTCAAGCCGACACCTGGATCAAACCGTGTCAGTTTTCATGTATAATGGATGCCTTTTCGAGAAAACTCATGAAACGAAACATATTGCTGATCAACTGTTACCGGGAAGAGGCGGAAATGAAAATCGCCGGCTACCGTGAATGGCTGAAAGCCGGGGCGGCCGCTGCCGTGCTGGAACTGGATGTCCGCGATGTGAATGAGCGGGATGTTCTTTCCGATGCAGGGGAGTTTTCCGCTCTGGTAGTTTCCGGTTCGCAAAAGATGGTCGGCAACAGAGAAGCCGAGCCCGGGCTGCTCGAATTCCTTAGCAAGAACCGCCGGCCGCTGCTGGGCATTTGCTACGGCCACCAGGTCCTGGCCCGCGCTTTCGGCTGCCTGGTGAAAAAAGACGGGCGCAAGCACCTGGGCGAAGAGGAGATTTTTATTAAAAAAGCGCAAGGACTCTTCTCCGCGTTCCTCCCGGTTTTCAAAATGCGCCAAAGCCATGAGGAGATCGTGGTGCGCGATTCCGTCCTGGAAGGGAATTTCCATGTCCTGGCCCACAATGCGTCTGGACGGGTGGAAGCCATCGTCCACCGCGAGTATCCGCTCTATGGCGTTCAGTTTCATCCGGAGAAATCCGGGGAGTTCGGTGTCAAGCTCCTTGTCAATTTTCTGAATATTTTGAAATAGTAATCGGTTTACGGTGTACGGTTGACGGTGAACGGGAAGAGAAAGACAAAGGAATAAAACACTGTAGGGGCGGCCCTCTGTGGCCGCCCATCTTGAATTCAAATTACAATAGATCAAACAAAAGTTATATAGATGTTCTTCCGTAGGGAACGCAGATCTGCGTTCCCTACCTGAGACAGAACTTTCGTTTTGCCTTTTCTTTTCTTACCTTAAACCGTCATCCGTCCGCCGTATACCGTCCGCCGATTACTTCTTGATGACCTTCAGCGCTTCGCTCGCCGCTTCCAGCAGCGGCGCGGCCGATATTTCCTCTCCCACCGCGTTCTTCATCCACAGCTGCGGGATGATGCGCCCGGCCTGGCACATGCGTTCCATTTCCGTGCCCAGGTTCCTGCCGCCAAGATAGCTCTCCAACTGGAATGAGATCAGCAGGCCCAGGGGATAGTCGGGGAGGTAGAGGGCGGCGTCGATCAGGTGCGAGTAGGCGGCCAGGATGATCTGGTCGTGGCATCCGAAGATCTCCGCATAATATTTGTTCCAGACCTCACGGGCGCAGTTCATGACCCCTTTGCGCAAGGCTTCCGGGTTGGCCCTGGGATTCTTGTAGAGCCAGCTCCACACTTTCATGTCCACCAGCGCCACTCCCGCGATCTCATAGGTCATCCAGAGCGTGTCCAGGGTTTTCAGGTGCCGGGCCTGGCGTGCTTCCTCCTTCAGGCCAAGGATCTCCAGGTCGCGGTTCTGGAAAAGAAAGGCAAAGGCCTCGCTGACGGCCGTATTGGGCACGCCGGCCAGGAGGTAGGAATCGACCTTGTGCAGCGAAAGCGTCTGCTCGACACAGTGGCCGAGCTCGTGCATGGCCACGTTGAAGCTCTGGTAGTTCATGCCGCCGCGGTCGGCGCGGGTGCGCAACCGCGACCTCTCTGAGCGCATCAGGGCCCCCCAGGCGTGGCCGGCGCCGCGGGCCGGGTCCACGGCGACGCGGGCGGCAATGAAGTCGGCGCTTTTGGCCGTGAAGCCCAGTTCCTGGAGAATGGCGCGCATGTCCTTGGCAAAGGCGTTCAGGTTGGCGTATTTCTGGCCGACGCGGCGGTCCAGTTCGCCCTGCGAAATTTTTGCCCTGGGCTTGAAGCCGTTGTACCAGATGTCGAAGGGTTTCAGTTTTCGTCCCAGGCGCTTTTCCACCAGAACGGCCGTATCTTTCACCGCGGTTGAATTCAGCACTTCCTCGAAAAGTTTTTCTGTGGCGGCCTCGTCCAGCTCGCGTTCCAGTTCGAATTTACGCTGGGCATGGCTGGGCAGTGACGGAAAATACTCATCCATGTCTTTCATGGCCTTGAATATGTTGAGCAGCTGCAAGTAGCGGGTATTGGGCTCCGGGGTCCAGCCAACTTCCTTGCCGTCCTTGTATATCTTGTTCCTGAAGGGATTCCAGAAAAAATCCCCGCGGTTGACCATTGTTTTGGGGATGTCCTGCTGGATGATGCGCTTGAGTACTTCGTTTATCATCTCCTGGGCTTCCAGGCCGTGCTTTTCGGCATAGAGTCCCTTGAGGTGGTCGCGCAGCCCCCAGTGGCTGATCAGGTGCAAACTTTCCGGGAAAAATGATTTCCCCTGGTTGTCGAGCAGACGCCCCATGTGGATATTGTATTCGGATATGTAGGTCTCGGCTTCGTTCAGGGCCGCGGACGCATTCTGGTTTGTCCGGGCCGGCAGCCGGGAAAGGATCAGGTCGCCGCAGCGGGCATAGGCCCAGTCGCGCCGGTCCCAAGCCGGCCCCAGCTCGGTCTTTTCGGCCAGGGTATAGGAGGGGAAGTTCAGCAGGATATCGAAAGCGATCTGGCTTTCGAACAGGTCTTCGCTGACGTGGGCCATGGGGTCGAAACGGCCGAAGCGCTGGTCGATAGGCAGTATCCCGCCCCAGTCCAGTTGCAAAGGTCTTTTTAGGTCCAGGCTGATCTTGTTCAGATGGCCGTAAAGCGATTCGAAGTTGCTCTCGAGGCGTTTGAAGAGGACTTGCAGATTGTCAGGATCGGCGATAAAGTTCAACTTGCAGAATTTCATGAATTCATCAACGCTGCCGTCGGAGCTGCGCCAGAAGGCTGCGGTTTGCTGCACGCCGCGATCGATGCGCAGCTTCTGTGTATCGCCGTACCTGCCCAGAAGATATTCGCGGATGCTGTCCTGGGTATCCTTGTCGATGAACATGGTATCGCCTCCCAAAGGCGCGAAAAACATCAGCGCCAATGCTATTGTTAAGAATATGCTGTTTTTTTTCAACTGGGCCTCCCGGGCCTTGAATGTAGCATGAGAGGCTCCGAAAATCAAGGCGGAAGGGAAAGAGCTAGGTGTACGGTGTACGGTATACGGTTGACAGTGAAGAAAGATGGGCGATATGAAATCGTTGCCGTCTGCCTGAGAAATCCTTTATCCATTTCATTATTCTCTTTTTCTTTCCTGACCGTAAACCGTAAACCGTCGGCCGTCTACCCAGTTTTTCCCATGTTCTCTCTGGTGAACTCGATCTCGGTCGCGAAGAACAGCACTTTGCTCCATTGGCGGCAGAGTACATAGAACTGCTGCCAGAGGAAAACCAGCAGGACCAGCAGCGGGCGGTTCTTGGGCAGCAGGCGGGCGATCTCCAGGTAAAAAAATGTCAGCGTCACAAAAACCAGCCCGGCCAGCAGATAGAGCCCCCAGGCTTTGAAAAATCGCCACCCGATGAATTTCAGCGTAAGCCAGGTTTCCTTCAGCACTTTTTTCCGGGCGCCGGTCACCAGGCCGATCTTAACGTAATCGAAAAACATGGCCACCACGGTCAGCAACAGAACCAGGACGAGAAAGCGCAGGTTGCTAACGATCATTGCCGGCCATTCGGTCGGAGCCCGGCGGCGGAATATTTCCAGGAAAGCCTTGAGTAAAGGATAAAATATTCCTATGAATATGAGATAGACCGGGATGGAGAAGAGGAACAAACGGAAAAAGCGCCAGAAATAGAGGCCGCCATCGTGAAAAAACTCGGCCAGGGTAGTTTTGACTTCCTGGCGGTTCAAACAGCCGATGATGCCGCCGTTGAGAAAGACCGACAGCAGAAGGTACAAAACCGCCGCCAGCACTGCCGAGCCGAGGACCGCCGGTGCCACGTTCATGTAGCGGTAAATGAAATCTCCCAGCCAGAAGATATCCAGCTTCTGCAGGGTATGCTCTGCTGAAAAAGAATGGGACATGTGCTTCATTATCAGGAAGAAAAACGGCGTGACGGCGAAAAGCGAAAACAGAATATTAACCGTCCACAGCCTGACGGCCAGGCGGCGCTTTCTGAAACTGAGGGTCATAGCCTCGCCCAATATTTTAAAATTACCCATGGTGCACTCCTTAGCTCACGCTGGCGGCGAATTGCAGCAGGTTCTGGATCCAGAACAGCAGTTTTCCGGTCCAGCGCATGGTCCCGGCCATGTTGGCCTTGACGATGAAACTGTTGTTGCTCAGATTGCGATCGATCAGGAACACGTTGTCGGGATCGATGTGGGCGTACTTGATTTTGCTGGCGCCGATAAAAGCGAGTTCGGTCCAGTTGCCCTGGCCATCCCAATAATTTGTTCTTTTTGTGCCGTCCTCGAAGGCGGTTATGATTTTGAGCTTGACGCCGGGGCCGGGCCGCGCGTCGCCGAGGCGCCGGATCCGGACCAGGGAGCGGTATACGGGTTTTTTGTTTTTTTCGTCAAGTTCACGGGCCGCCCGGGCCGTGACCTCGCTTTTCTTCCCCCGACTGTCGAAAATGCCGCGGCTGGTCTTGATCTCGTGCGAGCTGACGCTGTCGATGGCGTAGTCCCATTCCTTGGTGCTGAAGAACAATTCGTCGAAGAACCAGTTCAGGTCGCGGCCGCTGACTTCGTTGACCGTGGCGATGAAATCGCTGCTGCTTGGGTGGCGGAAACGGAAGCGGCTCTGGAAGGCGCGCATGACCCGCAGCATGACCTCCTTGCCGATGAGGTTTTCCAGGGTGTTCAAGCAGGTCGACGCCCGCATGTAGACATTTAGTGAATAGCTCATGGAATCATAGAACTTCCAGGTGGTGGTGACGACCGGGTCGTAGGTGGCGACCTGGATGGCCGCGGCGCGGTCGCTTTCCTTATCGGCATACGTGAGCGCGCCGCTGTAGCGCGTCAGGGGAATGCCGAACAGGGTCAGGGGAACGGCACCAGGCCCATAGGCCTTGGCCAGCACCTTGCCGGTGGAATAGGTGTTGATGCCCTCGTCCAGCCAGGCCTCCTCGAACTCGTTGCTGGCCGAGAGGCCATACCAGTAGCCATGGCCGAATTCATGGATGATCACCATTTCGGGATGGTTGGCCTGCGGACTGGGCAGGACCTGGGTGCCGGCGGTGAAAAGGGTCTGGTATTCCATGCCGCCGCTACCGCTGCGAAAGGGCGGGTCGACCATGGTGACCTGCGCGTACGGGTAGGGCCCGTACCATAGGCCGTAATATTTCAGGGCCATGCGCAGGGCCTTGAAATGGCGCTCGACTTGGCCGCGGTGCTCGGGGTTGATCAGCAGGATCATTTTCACGTCGGGCAGTTTCACCGCTTCCAGGGGCAAGCGCAGGGTGCCAGCGATTTCCCGGTACTCGGCCTGGCTGACCTCGTTGGCGGCGATGAAATCGCGTTTGATCTTGATGTAATCGGGGTCGGCGGTCCAGGCGAAATCGTGGATGCGCTCCTGCTCGAAGGTATAGGTTGAGGTTTTCCGGCTTCTATCATTCTGGCGGGCCGTTTCTTTTCCTGCGGCGCCCACCACGTATTCATTGGGCACGGTGATATGCACCCGGAAGCGGGCGAAGTCGGCAAAGAATTCGCTGTTCAGGTGGTATTGGTGGCAGTTCCAGCCCTTGCCCTGCTGGTAGACGCCGGGCTTGGGGAACCACTGGCCGATGAAGTAGCCGTTGTGGTAATAGCCGGAACGGCGGATCGTTCTCGGCATCCGGGCCTTGAAATTCAATTCCAGCTTCACGGTTTCCCCGGGCAGCAGCGGCTTGGGCAGCGTGACGTGCATGACGGTCTGGTCGTCGCAATTGCGCGGTTCATCGGGGCTCATGAACTGCATGGCAGCGGTCAGGTCGGTGCCGTCGGCCAGGTGGATCTTTTCCACGTCGATCCAGCCCCAGCCTCCGTCCGGGACCCTGGTGTCGCCGTGCAAGGTGCCGGAAGGGTCTTCGCGCCGGGCTTCGGTCATCAGGACGCTTTTTTCATTTTTAAAGGCGTTCCAGTAAAGGTGGAACCAGAAATCCGGGATGGCGTCGCAGCTGGTGTTGGTCCAGCTGATGGTCTCCCGTCCCTGCAGCATTTTTTTGGCCGGGTCGAGGCGGACCCAGATCTCGTAATCGATCGAGTCCTTGCTTTCCTGGCCGGGAAGCCCTGCAGCCATAGGCAGCAGCAGTGCCAGAATCACCAAGAATATCATCACTTTTTTCATATTGTCTCCTACGTAAGGGATTATCCAATAAACACGGGATATGTTCAATTTGTTTCAAATAAAAAATTTCTGTGAATAGGGTATGGGTTCAATACGAATTTCACCGAGATCATATTGAAGCCCCGCATATCCGAAAGACCTGTCTTGGACAGGGAATGCAAATTTGCGTTCCCTACCCAGGGCACATCTCAATGAATTATCTTCGTTTTGGTTATTGGGTCATCGGAACTTGGTGCTAGTTTGTGATTCGGTGCTTGGGATTTGAAGTTTTCTTTTCTTACTTTTTACTTTCGCCTTTTGCTTTGTCTTTTTCTTTCCGTACACCGTCAACCGTCCGCCGTAAACCGAGTGCTGTCTTCTATATCAAAGGCCAGGTCTGCGCGGGCAGATAGAAGATCATCTCCACCTGGGTGCCGACTTTCTTTTCGGAAATGATCACCAGTTTGTCGGCGAAACGCTTCATATTGGCGATGCCCATGCCGGCGCCGAAGCCGCGCTCGCGGATGTAATCGGGGGCGGTCGAGTAGCCTTCCTTCATGGCCTTGTCCAGGTCCTCAATGCCGATGCCGTTGTCGACCACGCGTACGATAAAGCGGTCTTCATGCTGGAAAAAGTAGATATCGCCCTGGCCGCGGCTATGGATGACCACGTTGGTCTCGGCCTCATAGGTGGCCACGCCGACGCGGCGCACGATGTCGCTGTGAAAATTTTTACCGGTCAGGAACTGTTTGAGCATGGCGGCGCCTGTGCCGGCGGCGTCAATGTCGCTGCTGTCGATCTGGTAGTGGAATTCGGCTTCCTCGATCTTCAGCTTTTCGCCGGTAATGGCCGAGTATTCGGTGTTTAGAGTGCTGGTGCGCTTCTGGTCGTGGATGTAGATGAGGTTGAACTTTTCCAGGATGCCATGCAGGATGTCTTCCTTGCTGATGATGCCGCAGACACGCTTGTCGTCGTCGACAACCGGGAAGCGGCCGTACTTGTAATTTTCGAACTTGTCCACCACATCGGCCAGCGAGTCGTCCTTGTGAATGGTGACGACCTGGGTCGACATGATCCGGTGGATGGGGTCGTTGATCTTGTTGAATTCGAAGGCGTGAATAATGTCCTCAATGCTGATGATGCCGATCAGCTGCTTGTTCTCATCGACCACCGGCATGCCCGAGATCTTCTTGATCTTCATCAGTTCCTTGGCGTGGGCGATCTTTTTGTCGGCGGAGATCTCGACCACGTTGGAACTCATGATCTCTCCGGCCTTGATATCCTCAAAAATGGCCGCGTAGCGGGCCAGCTTGTTATTTTCCGACATCGCTGCCCCGCAATCCGGTGGCGTAGAGCTTGCCGCATGAGGAATAGAGGTAGCTGCGGGTGCGCAGCAGGAGAAAATTGTTCTCGCGGGCATAGGCGATGGTTTCCGGGGCGATGTTCTTGCCGCGTACCACAATCAGTCCCAGCAGATCGGTGACCAGGGCGGTGCGGATCACCTGCGGATAAGTGTAGCCGGTCAGTACTATCATCCCGGGTTGGGTCAGGGCCAGGATGTCGCTGATCATATCGCTGGCTCCAACCGACTTCACCTCCTCATCCAGTTTGTTTTCCCCGGACAGGACTTCGGCCTCAAGCAGGGCGACGATGTCACGGACTTTGATCATGTTTTTAAACCTCGCTGCGACGCCGGGCGGTTGGCGCCGCCGCTATTTCAGTTTTCAGTGTAGATTTCCTTTTCATACCAGGTCTCCAGGCGCAGTTTGTGCTTGGCTTCTTCCTGGGCCAGGGCCAGGAAGGTCTCGCGCATGGGCTCGTCCTCGGCCATGGCCGCCAGGTCATTGTAGAATTTGAACGAGGCTTTTTCCCGGCGCATGGCCACGATCAGGGCTTCCTGGTAGTCCATGTCCGGAGTGGGTACGATGTCGACCAGGTAGTCGACGATTTTAAGGTCGGTCACCTGCTTGGCCGAGGGTTTGAATGTGCTGCCGCTCTTGACCCGCTGCAGCTTCTCTTTGTGCTGGTTCTCCTCGCCGGCGAACTGAAGGAATTGCTCGCGCAGGGCCTTGTTGTCCAGCTTGTTCGACCAATCCAGGTAGAATTGGCGGGCTTCTTCTTCTTTTTCGATGGCGAAATCCAGGACTTCCTGAACGGATTTGAATGTGGAAAGAATCGTCATGGGTTCGCCGCAACAGACCAGCTGTCCCTTGCCTTCGGCGATCACCTTGACTATCTTCCCGCAGATGGAGCATTTGTAAAAATCGGTCATGGCTACCTCCCCAGATTTGTGAACTTCCTGATTTTAGCACTGAAATAAAAAATCCGCAAACCCGGGAAATATCCGAACTGAGGTGAGTCGATATTAATAATTCGTGATTGGTGAAGAAAAAAGCATTGCCGCGATATTTTTATCCCAAAATAAAATTTTTATTCAAATTATATCTTGACTTTTAAGCCGATTTTTTATAACATGGGACCAGCCTGTGACTCGGCCGCGGATTGTGTCCAGGTTCAGGTTTTTTTCGCGCGGATACGCTGAAAAGGAGAAAATAGATGTTGGTCAAAGAGGTTGCCGACAAGCTGAACTTGAAAATTCTGGCTGCTGGTGTCGATCAGGAAGTGACGAGCGGCTACGTGTCCGACCTGCTGTCCGACGTCATTGCCAATGCCGAGGAAGGTTGCCTGTGGATTACCGTGCAAAGGCACCTGAACATCGTGGCCGTGGCCCAGTTGAAAAAACTGGCCGGCATCGTCCTCAGCCGCGGCAGCGAACCCGAAGCCGCCGTTTTGGCCCGGGCCGGGCAGGAAGGCCTGTTCATTCTTTCCGGAGCCGAGGATTCCTTCACCATTGCCGGCAAATTGTACGCCTTCATTTCCGCATCGAAGTAATGCGATCTTGTCCAGGCCAAGGCAGGGGATATCATGGCCTTTCACTCTCAAAAGGAGGCTTGCATGGAAGCTCAACCGGTCCATATCCCGGATAATGCCCATTACCAGGAACTGAAAAAATTCATCGAGGCCAGCCGCAATGTTCCCGGCCCCCTGATCCAGGTCCTGCACCGGGCCCAGAAAATTTTTGGTTACCTGCCCTTGGAGGTCCAGCACTTCGTTGCCCGTGAATTGAATGTACCCCTGGCTAAGGTCTTCGGCGTGATAACCTTTTACAATTTTTTTCGCCTGGACCCCATCGGCGATCATATCATCAACCTCTGCCTGGGCACGGCCTGCCATGTCAAGGGGGCATCGGACATCATTAAAGTCATGGAAAAGGAATTGGGCATCAAGGTGGGTGGCACCACGGCCGATCGCTTCTATACCCTGTCCACGGCCCGTTGTTTCGGAGCTTGCGGACTGGCCCCGGTCATGATGCTCGACGAAGAGGTGCACGGCCGGCTCAATCCCCAGAAGACCATCAAGATTTTGCGGGACCTGAAAGCCGAAGCCGCCGGACCTGGGCAAACCATAAACAAGGAGAAAAAATGAAACTCGAGGATTTAAAGAAGATAAGGGAAAAAACGGAAAAGGACATGCTGCTGCGAGCCGGAAAAACGCGGCTGCAAGTGGTTGTGGGCATGGGTACCAGCGGCATCGCTGCCGGCGCCCGTGAAACCCTGAAAGTGTTGCTTGAAGAAGTGGAAAAACGCAACCTGCGCGACGTCATCGTCCGTCAGGCCGGTGAACGTGGTTTGAGCTCGCACGAACCGATCGTCACGGTCATGGAGGAAGGCAAGCCATCCGTGGTTTACGGTAATGTCAGCGGCGAAACGGCTCGCAAGATCGTAGCCGAGCACCTGGTAAACGGCAATCCCCTTTCGGAATCCATCATCGAAGTCAAGGAATAAAGCGAGGGCGATATGAACAAACGGCTGGATGTGCTGATCTGCGGAGGAGGTGCCTGTATCTCTTCCCACAGCCATGAACTCAAGAAGAAACTGCTGGAGGAGATCGAAAAAAACGGGTTGAGTGAAGAAGTTAACGTTGTGGAAACAGGTTGCATGGGCCCCTGCGAACTGGGGCCGGTCATGGTCGTTTATCCTGAAGGTTCCTTTTACATAAACTTAAAGGAAGAAAACGCCGAGGAGATCGTTCAGGAGCATTTCCTCAAAGGGCGGCCGGTGCAGAAATTTCTCTGGCAGGTCCCCGAGGCCCGCAGGATCGTCGAGCAGAAGAAGCAGATCCCTTTCTTTGAAAAGCAACTTAAGATCGTTTTGTCCAACTGCGGCAAGATCGATCCGGAAAACATCGGCGAATACATTGCCCAGCGCGGTTATGAGGCCCTGGGCACGGCCGTGACCAGCATGTCCCCCGAACAGGTCATCGATACCCTCACCAGGTCGGGGCTGCGCGGCCGCGGCGGCGCCGGCTTTTCCACCGGCCTGAAATGGAAATTCGCCTTTGACAGCAAAAGTGACCAGAAATACGTCCTCTGCAACGCCGATGAAGGTGATCCAGGGGCTTTCATGGACCGGGCCGTGCTCGAGGGTGACCCGCACGCCGTGCTGGAAGGCATGGCCCTGGCCGGCTACGCCATCGGAGCCGACAAGGGCTATATCTACGTCCGCGCCGAATACCCCCTGGCCATCGAACGCCTGAACACGGCCATCGGCCAGGCCCGCGAAATGGGGCTGCTGGGCAAAAATATTTTCGAGACCTCTTTCCATTTCGACATCGAACTGCGCATGGGGGCCGGTGCTTTTGTCTGCGGCGAGGAGACGGCGCTCATGGCCTCTGTCGAAGGCCAGCGCGGCCAGCCCAGGCCCAAACCGCCATTTCCGGCGGTCAAGGGCTTGTGGGGCAAGCCTTCGGTGATCAACAATGTCGAGACCCTGGCCAATGTCCGCCACATTCTGCTCAACGGCTGGGAGTGGTTCAGCGCCATCGGCACCGAAAGGAGCAAAGGCACCAAGGTCTTCGCCCTGTCGGGCAAGGTGACCAATACCGGCCTGGTGGAAGTGCCTATGGGCATCACCTTGGGCGAACTGGTGTTCGATATCGGCGGCGGTATCCCCGGCGGCAAGGCCTTCAAGGCCGCCCAGACCGGCGGACCCTCGGGAGGCTGCATCCCGGCCAAGTACCTGAATACCTCCCTTGATTACGAGTCGCTGAAAACATTAGGTTCGATCATGGGTTCCGGCGGCCTGATCGTCCTGGACGAGGACAGCTGCATGGTTAACATGGCCAAGTATTTCCTGGAATTTTCTTTGGAGGAATCCTGCGGCCAGTGTGTTCCCTGCCGAGTAGGCTTGAAGCAGATGTACGACTTGCTGGAAAAAATCACCAGCGGCAGCGGCACCATGGCCGACCTTGAAAAACTTGAACAACTTGCCTATACAGTACGGGCTACTTCACTCTGCGGCCTTGGTCAGGCGGCACCCAACCCGATAATTTCGACCATCAAGTATTTCAAGCACGAATACATCGAACATATACAGGAAAAAAAATGTGCGGCCGGCGTGTGCGCGGCCTTATTCATTGCTCCCTGCGTTAACGCCTGCCCGGCCGGGGTCGATGCCGCCTCCTATGTTTCGCACATGGGCGACGGTCGCCTGCGTGAGGCCTATTTTCAGCACATGCAGAACAACCCGTTCCCTATTGTTTGCGCCCGGGTCTGCCCGGCTTTCTGCGAAAGCAAGTGTTCGCGTGGCAAGTACGATCAGGCTGTGGCCATACGCGAAGTCAAGCGCCTGTTCGCCGATTGGGCTATCGACCAAGGGCTGGGATTCGCACCGCCGCTGCAGGCGCACAAGGAGAAAGTGGCCGTGATCGGCGCCGGTCCGTCCGGACTGGCCTGCGCTTTCTACCTGACCCGCCTGGGTTACCGACCGGTGGTTTTTGAAGCCCTGAGTGTGGCCGGCGGCATGATGAAGGTCGGCATTCCCGATTTCCGCCTGCCCAAGGACAAGCTGCAGGCCGAGATCGACGTCATTGAGAAGGCCGGGGTGCAGATCAAACTGAATTCTCCGGTGGCTACGGTCGATGAATTGATGAAAAAGGGATATGCTGCCGTTTTTATCGGCAGCGGCGCCCATCAGGCCCAGAAGCTGAATGTCGAAGGCATCGACCTCAAAGGCGTGATGTCAGGCATCGATTTCCTGCGCGAGGTCAACCTGGGCCGCAAAATAAATATCGGCAATGACGTGGTGGTGGTCGGCGGCGGTTCGACCGCCATGGACGCCGCCCGCCTGGCCCGCCGCTTGGGGGCCGGCAACGTTCGCCTGGTCTACCGGCGCACCCGCAGCGAAATGCCGGCCCTGCTTGAAGAAGTGGTCGGGGCCGAGGAGGAGGGCGTGGAAATGGACTTCCTGGTCAACCCGCTCAGCATCGTCGGCCGTGCCGGCAAGGTCAGCGGCATCTATTGCATCAAGACCGAGCTGGCCGATTTTGACGATTCGGGCCGCCGCCGGCCGGTCCCGGTCGCTGGCAGCGAGTATACTATTCGCGCCAGTTTTATCATCTATTGCCTGGGCCAGAAGCTCAGCCTGGGACTGACCGGGGGCAAGCTGGACCTGGATAAGCGCGGCCATATCGCCGTGGATGCACGCACCATGGTCACCAGCGCCGCCGGAGTGTTCGCCGGCGGTGACGCCGTCAACCCCTCAACCGTGATCGAAAGCGTGGCTCAAGGTCGCACGGCAGCCGTGAGCATCGACCGTTATTTCGGCCGTGAAGGTCGCCTCTATGACCAGCCGCGCCGGGTGGTCGAGGTCCATTATAACGAAGAGGCCTACCTGAAGACCATCGAACGCAAGGAGCCCCATCTCGAGGATGCCGAAAAGCGCGTCGCCGAATCGGCCCTGGAGGTCAGCCGTGGATTGACAGCCGACGAGGCCGTGGAAGAAGCGCGGCGCTGCTTGCACTGCGATCGCGACCAGGCACCCGAAAAGGAAGCCAGTATGACCGAATCATTGGCCATAGAGGCCATGCTGTGAGGAATGTATGAACCGTGAAAAAATACTGCAGAATTTCGAGGCTTCGGGCGACAACCTGCTGGCCATCCTGCACGATATCCAGGATGCCAGTACCGAGCACTACTTGAGCGAAGCCGACCTGCGAGCCGTCGCCGACTACCTCGGCTTGGCCTACAGTTTCGTGTACGGCGTGGCCACGTTCTACACCATGTTCAGTCTGAAACCCCGGGGCAGGTACCTCATCCGCGTCTGCCAGTCTCCTCCCTGCCACCTCTTGGGCTCGACGACCATCTCCAGGGAGTTGATCCGGCTGCTGAGAATCGGTTTCGGCGAAACCAGCGCCGACAAGCGTTTTACCCTGGAAATGTCATCCTGCCTGGGCGTGTGCGGAGTGGCTCCGGCCATGATGGTCAATAACCAGGTCTACGGCAACCTGACCCCCGATCTCATCGCGGAAGTCATCGAAGGGTTGCGGAGGGGAAAATGAGCATTTACCGTACGCACGTCCTGCTGCCGGTCGACGAGGGAACCGTTCTGGCCGGGGTTTTCCAGGTCAAACGCCGGCTGGAAAAAGAGTTGCAATCGAGAAAACTTCAGAATGAAATAAAAGTCCTGGAAAGCGGCAGTGTCGGCATTGTCGGTAAAGGAGTCATCCTGACCGTTTATCCCGACCGCATGTACTATTTTCAGGTCAAGGAAAACGACATCCCCCGCATCATCGAGGAGCATTTGCTCAAAGGGCGGATCGTCGCCGATCTGGCCCACGGCCCTGTGGCCGACATGACTGCTGACCGGACCGGAGCCCGTGTCGGACTGACGCGCGAGCAGCGCCGCGTGGTGCTGGACAAAGCCTGGGCCGTGGATCCGCAAAACATAAATGAAGTCCTGGCCGCCGGCGGTTACCGGGCCCTAGAAAAAATATTCAGCGACAAGCTCAGCCCGGAACAGGTGATCGAAGAAGTAAAGCGATCGGGGCTACGCGGCCGCGGCGGCGCCGGATTTCCCACCGGCATGAAATGGGAATTCACGCGCAAGGCGACGGGCACTGAAAAATACATCATCTGCAACGCCGATGAGGGCGAGCCCGGAACCTTCAAGGACCGGCTGATCCTCGAGGGTGATCCGCACAAACTTATCGAGGCCATGACCATCGCCGCCTTCGCCATCGGCGCCGGCCGTGGTTATGTCTATATCCGCGGCGAATACGGGCTCTCCATCGAGCGCATGCAAAAAGCCATGGACCAGGCCCGGGAATTCAACCTGCTGGGTAAAAACATCCTGGAGACAGGCTTTGCCTTCGACCTGGAAATCAAAAAGGGCGCCGGCGCCTATATCTGCGGCGAGGAAACGGCGCTGATCGAATCGCTGGAAGGCAAGCGCGGCAACCCGCGCGTCAAGCCGCCTTATCCGGTCAGCCACGGGCTGTGGCAGAAACCCACCGCGGTCAACAACGTCGAAACCCTGGCCAATATTCCGGCCATCATCAGCAACGGCTCAGGCTGGTTCCGCAAGATCGGCACCGACAAGTGCCCGGGTACCAAGGTGTTTACCATTCTCGGCCACGTCGAGTACCCGGGGCTGATCGAGACCGACATGGGCACGCCCTTGCGCGAGATCATTTTCTCGTTCGGGGGCGGCATCAAGGGCGGCAAAAAATTCAAAGCGGCTTTACTCGGCGGTGCCGCCGGTGTGTTCCTGTCCGAACCCCTGCTGGACGTGAAGATGGATTTCGAGAACCTGAAGGAAAGCAAGGCGGTGCTCGGTTCCGGGGCCGTACTGGTCATGAACGAGGACACTTCGATCGTGGACATGCTCTTTTCCATCGCCAAGTTTTTCGCCCACGAATCCTGCGGTCAGTGTGCCCCCTGCCGCATCGGCACCCGGCAGATCCTCAATATCGTCTACCGCATCCGCCGTGGAGCCGGGAAAAAGGGTGACCCGCAGACCCTGCTGCAGCTGGCCGAGACCATGTTCAAATCATCGCTCTGCCCGCTGGGCCAATCGCTGATCATGCCGGTCAAGAGCGCCCTGGAAAATTTTAAAGACGAATTCGCGTTGGCCATCAGCCAATCTGAGAAATAACAAAGGAGGCATGCATGTCGGAAATGGTAACTATTAATATTGACGGCAAGGAGATCAAGGCGGCCAAGGAAGCCAACCTGCTGCAAGTGGCCCGGGACAACGGTTTTGATATTCCCGGTTTGTGTTTTTATGAAAAAGTGACCGCCAGCGGTGATTGCCGGTTGTGCGTGGTGAAAATAGAAGGAAGGCCGGGCATGGTCCCCGCCTGCCTGGTCAAGGTCGAGGAGGGCATGAAGGTCACGGCTTTTGACACGCAGCTGGAAGAGACGCGCAGAATGCTGGCCGACTTGCTGCTCTCCGAACACAACGACGACTGCATCACCTGCGAGCGCGACGGCGACTGCGGCATCCAGGACCTGGCCTTCCGCTACGACCTCGATACGCCCAAACGCACTTTCGCTGCCGTCTGGAAGGAGATTCCCCAGGCCCCGGATGTTTCGGCGCCGGTGCTGTTCTATGATTCCTCCAAGTGCATCAAGTGTGAACGCTGCGTCAAGGCCTGCTTCGAGATCCAGGGTAAAGGTGTTTTGAGTATGGCCCAGCGCGGTATTCATAGTCATGTCGTGGCCGGAACCGGCCAATGGTCAGGATCGGAATGCGACGGCTGCGGCGACTGCGTGCAGGCCTGCCCGGTCGGCGCCTTGATGGAAAAGCCGGTCTACGGCCAGAAACTGAAGAAAAAGGATGTGCAGAAAAAAGTGGTCACCACCTGCCCATATTGCGGTGTCGGCTGCCAGCTTGAACTCTGGATCAAGGACGAGAAAATCGTCAAGGTCAAAGGGGCGGACTCGGTACCCAACTACGGCGCTGCCTGCGTCAAGGGCCGTTTCGGCCTGGATTTCGTCCAGAGCCCCGACCGCCTGACAAAGCCGCTCATACGCAAAGAGGGCAAGCTGGTTGAATGCTCTTGGGACGAAGCCCTGGACACGGTGGCCAATAAGCTTGGCGCCATCAAGAAAGAGCACGGCCCTGCTGCGTTGGCGGGCCTCTCTTCGGCCAAGTGCACCAACGAGGAAAATTTTGTTTTCCAGAAATTCGTGCGCACAACCTTGGGTTCCAACAACGTCGATCACTGCGCCCGGCTTTGCCACGCCTCGACTGTGGCCGGCCTGGCTCGTACCTTCGGCTCCGGGGCCATGACCAATTCCATCGCGGAGCTAGAGCACGCCGAGGTTATCCTGGTCACCGGCTCCAACACCACCGAGACCCATCCGGTCATCGCCACCCGCATCAAGAAAGCCGTTCTCTTTCACGGCGCCAAGCTGATCGTGATCGATCCGCGTGAAATAGAGCTGGTCAAATACACTGAAAAATACGGCGGCCTGTGGCTGCGCCAGAAAAACGGCAGCGACGTGGCCTGGGCCAACGGCATGATGCAGGTGATCGTCAGTGAAGGACTGCTCGATGAAAAATTCATAAAAACTCGCACCGAGGATTTTGAGGCTCTGAAAAAAATAGTCGAGGGTTTTACTCCCAAAAAAGTGGAAAAAATCACTGGCATTCCCGCCAAACAGCTGCAGGCGGCGGCCCGTTTGTACGCCAGGGCCAAGAGCGCTTCCATTGTCTATTCCATGGGCATTACTCAGCACACTACCGGCACCGACAATGTCATGTCCATGGCCAACCTGGCCATGGTCACCGGCAATGTGGGCCGTGAATCGGTGGGGGTCAATCCATTGCGCGGCCAGAACAACGTGCAGGGGGCTTGCGACATGGGAGCCTTGCCCAACGTTTATCCAGGCTACCAGGCCGTTACCGATGCTGTTGTCAAAGAGAAATTTGAAAAAGCCTGGAGAGTCAAGCTCGACGATAAAGTTGGTTTAACTATAGTAGAGGTCATGCACCAGGCCGCGGCAGGCAAGATTAAGGGGTTGTATGTCATGGGTGAGAATCCCATGGTGTCGGATCCAGACCTCAACCACGTCAAGCAGGCCTTGGAGAAGCTCGACTTCCTGGTGGTCCAGGACATCTTCCTGACCGAGACGGCCCAACTGGCCGATGTGGTGCTGCCGGTGGCATCGTTTGCCGAAAAGCAGGGAACTTTCACCAATACCGAGCGCCGGGTGCTGTGGGTGGAAAAAGCCGTTGCCGCTCCAGGCGAAGCACGCATCGACTGGGAGGTCATCCGCGACGTGAGCACGCGCATGGGCTATGCCATGGATTACAAGTGCCTGGAAGACATCGTCAACGAGGTCAACCGCCTGGTGCCGCAATATGCCGGTATCACCTATCAGCGCCTGCTCAATGGCGAAAAACTGCAATGGCCCTGTCCCAATCCCGAGCACCCGGGGACGAAATTCCTGCATCGCGACAAATTCAGCCGCGGCCTGGGCAAATTCTTCGCCATCGATTACATCCCGCCGGCCGAATGGCCCGACGCCGAATATCCTTTCCTGCTGTCTACCGGGCGCATCCTGTACCATTACCATACCGGTTCCATGAGCCGGCGCACCGTGGCCCTGCCGCAGTACGTCGCCGGCCCGTACATGGAAATGCACGGCCAGGACATGAAAAAAATGGCTATCGTTGACGGCGAGGAAGTGCGGGTGGCGTCGCGGCGCGGCGAGATCAGGATCCCGGCCCAAGAAAGTCCTCGCGTTGACCTGGGTTCGGTGTTTATCCCCTTCCATTTCGCCGAGGCCGCGGCCAACGTGCTGACCAACGATGCCTTCGACCCGATCGCCAAGATACCCGAGTTCAAAGTGGCAGCCTGCCAAATAGAAAAAATTAAATCATAAAAAGGAGAATGAAAAATGGAGTACGACTGCAAATCCCCGGCCATGGTGGCCGCGGACCTGAATGAGAACATTTGCGTCAAGAAAACCACGAACAATGCGTTCAAACTGCTGGTGCTGGGCATCCTGGCCGGCGCCTACATTGGTTTCGGCGGCGAGCTGTCGAACATGATCGGCCATGACGCCGCCAAGTTCGTCGGCGCCGGGCTGGCAGCCTTTATCAAGGGCGCTGTCTTCTCCACCGGCCTGATGCTGGTCGTCATAGCCGGTGCGGAGCTGTTCACCGGCAACACCCTGATCACCATTTCGGTGCTGGACGGTAAATCCAAGTTCAGTGGCCTGCTGTACAACTGGTCGGTCATTTACGTGGCCAACCTGATCGGCTCGCTGTTGGTAGCCTACCTGATGTTCGGCAGCGGCCTTTTGGAAGGCGCCAACGTGGCTGTCGGCGCC